>Ga0075115_10000095_pt1 | contig 41005 bp, 38 predicted proteins | sample AntAceMetag02UKH_FD_69785 | JGI IMG/M metagenome (GOLD analysis project Ga0075115, IMG submission 69785) | Saline lake microbial communities from Ace Lake, Antarctica - Antarctic Ace Lake Metagenome 02UKH | ecosystem: Environmental > Aquatic > Non-marine Saline and Alkaline > Saline | place... | reverse complement strand
CAATTTATAATAATTTAACTGATCCATATGGAGGGGAGCTGCCCCAAATTCCTTACAAAGAAATTGGACTTACCCCAGAACTCTACACAGAAGATATTCATAAACCTCAATACCATATAACGCCACCCGGACACTGGATGAATGAACCGCATGCTCCGCTCTATTACAAGGGGAATTACCATCTGTTTTTTCAGCAAAATCTCACTGGGCCTTACTGGCAAAACATACAATGGGGGCATTTTATAAGTCTGGATATGATTCACTGGCGTTGCGTAAAAGAAGCCTTGTGGCCTGGAAAAGATTCTGTTGCTCCGGATGGTGTATGGTCAGGAAGTGCAATAATTAAAGAAGATAATACACCAATATTGGTTTTTACTGCAGGGAATTTTTCTAAACCAATCAATCAGGCTCCTGCGATTGCATATCCTGCTGATAGTAATGATTCAGAACTAATTGATTGGAAAATGGGAGACAACATCTTATTTGAACAACTTCCAGGACAAGGTATTGCCGGAGAGTTTCGCGATCCCTTCATCTTTAAACGAGAGGGTATGTATTATATTTTAATGGAATCGGGATTTGAAAACAGGGGAGGAATGGCCTTGATCTACTCCGCTAAAAACCTTGAATCTACCTGGAGTTACCGTGGGGCTTTAATGGATACTTCTTATGAACAATATCCATATCTTGGACTCCACTGGGAACTTCCCGTACTGCTTAAAATAAAAAATGATTCAGGAATCGAAAAAGATATTTTCCTCTTTCTTCCACACGGAGAAGGAGCAAAGATAGATATTTACTATTTTATTGGTCAATTTGATCTCGATTCAGCACGGTTTGTACCAGAGCATCAGGAACCACGACTTATAGATTTTGGAGAAGGAGTATTTACCGGTCCATCGGGTTTTATTGATCCCAAAACGGGTAGAGCAATTTTATTTTCCATTACTCAAGGACAACGCTCTCCAGCTGACGAGTTTGCAGCTGGATGGGCACATGGCGGAGGAGTGCCCCTGTCTCTCTACCTTTCTCCAGATGGTGACGCTTTACGTTTTGCTCCAATTGAAGAAATTGAATCTTTACGAGAAAAAGTTTTGCTTGATTTAAAATCCGTTACTTTTGGTGAAGTCAATGGCTCAATAGCAGATATCGCTGGGGACATGTTGGAGATTCAACTTACTGTTAAGAATCCTACAACAGGAAAATTTGGAATTGCATTTAGACAGTCTCCTTCACACGATGAAGAGACACTGCTTTTTGTAGATGTGGATGCCAGTGAAATATATATCGATACAAGTAAATCCGCCAAAACCAGGCAGGGGCAACACAAAACAGGGGGAATATTTCATTCTGAAGGAAAGTTTATGTCTTTACGACTTCTGCTGGATCGTTCGCAAGTTGAAATTTTTGGTGATGATTCTTTTATGCTGACAAGTCGTATATACCCCACTTTATCTAGTTCAATGAATCTCTCGCTTCTCGGGAATGAGAATATTTTTATTGAAACGTTGAAGATCTATGGAATGGGCAATCTATAGAATATTGCGGTGCCAGAGTTATCGATGCAATCTGTCCATCTGCAAAAGAGAGCGGCCTTCCTTCATTATCAAAATTATCGGTTATCTATGATGGGAATGTCAACAAATACCGCTTAACCCCCTATCCTAAGATATTTTTTTACGACTATGCAAATAGTTATTAAGAAATGAGACTATTGAATAACCTACTTCTGTTGCCAAGTTTACCGGAACTGCATTTCCTATTTGCTTATATTGCTGAGAAATTGAACCTTCAAATATCCAATCGTCAGGAAAGGTTTGTATTCGAGCATATTCTCGTATAGTAAATGGACGAGTTTCGTCAGGATGACATCTTTCTGTCTGTTTTTGTGCTGAAGCACAAGTTAATGTTAAACAGGGTTCATCCCAAAATATACGCCTTGCCATACCAGTTTTCCCACCTCCAAGGTAGAAACTTTTCAGCATATATTCTTTCTGAATATCTAGCGGTAAATCTCTCCAATATCCTCCAGGTGGAATCATTGATAATATCTCTTTTTTCCTTGCAGGATATTTTTGTCCGGGTGATTCTGAAACTGGCGAATTGAATAATTCACCTTTTTTTAATGCATCTTTAAGTGTATATATTTTTTTATATGGTTCTGGAGAATGAAAATCAATATCTATATCATCTCTAATTGCTACTAGTATTAATCTCTCTCGCTTTTGAGGAACTCTATAATGAATAGCCTTCAGAATTCTTGGAGGAAGAACCCTATAGCCCAGCTCCCCTAAGATATCAATCATTCCGGTGAGAGTTTTACCTTCCTCATGATTTAATAATCCTCTTACATTTTCAGCAATACAAATTTTTGGCATTATCTCTTTTATTGCTCGAGCATACTCAAAAAAAAGTGTACCTCTTGCATCTTTAAAGCCGAGCTTTTTGCCAGCATAACTGAATGCTTGGCATGGGAACCCACCCGTAACAACATCAACCTTTCCACTATATTTAGAAAAATCAATATTTTTATATGATTTGTTGAAATCGTTGTTCTAAACCATTTCTTTGCATTTTCTAATATAATCTTCTTTTTCTCGGAATCTTTTCAGAAGAAATCATCTTGACAGCACAATATTATGATGCGATGATGCTTACATGAGAACAACAATTACTATTGACCCTGATGTTGAACAGCTAATTCTGGATACCATGCAGAAAAGTCGTAAAAGTTTTAAGGAAATTATCAATCAATCCCTGAGAAAAGCACTTTCCACTGGATATGCAAAGCAGGAACCATCCTTCAAAGTAGAAGCACGCAATTTGGATCTACGGGTAGGAATCGATGCAGGAAGTTACAATAAGCTTGCTGATGATATGGAAATTGATGCTTATCTGGAAGCAGCAGAGCATAAAAAGGACTTCTCATGATTATTCCGGATGCTAACTTGCTCCTTTATGCCTATAACAGTTCATCTAAGTATCATAACCAGGCAAAAAAGTGGTGGGAAACCTGTTTATCCGGTAACGAGCCGGTTGGTTTAGTAAATCCAGTGATATTTGCTTTTACGAGGATAGCTACCAGTTATAGAGTATTCTCAAAACCAATGTCGATTCCCGAAGTATTTTCTCACATCAATAGCTGGATTTCACGATCTGTTACGCAAGTGCTCGAACCCGGCAGCAGTTATTATTCTGATGTACAGGATCTGCTTATCCAGGCTGGTTCAGCGGGTGGAAATTTAGTAACTGATGCACAAATAGCAGCTTTGGCACTTTCTCATAAAGCAATAGTACATACTGCAGATTATGATTTTAAGCGATTTCCCCCTATAAAAAGCTATTATCCATTGGAAAAGAGTCTTTAAAAAACTTTCTAGCTGCAGTAGGATATGATAAAATTCGTACATCTTTCAGATTGAAAAATAGTACTATCTAGTCAGACTAGTCTGCGCAAGAAGTAAATTCAGTATGCTGGTTGAAAAGGCATAGCATCATGATCTGAGAGTCTCAGTAGTGATTGCTTCTTCACTGCAGCTTCCCGCCCTGATCGCTGTCGCTCACCAACTGCTGGATCAGCACTGGAGTAGACATAGCGACCCTGCACCTTTTCCCGGTGTATTTGCGGCAGTTCTTTGAAATGTACCATAAAGGATCGGGGATTCAAGCTGATCAAATGGATGGTTGTCTGCTTGAGAGTACCAAATCGGGAAAACCGAATCCCCCGGTACTCCCACAACCCATGCTCATCAAACTGCGGTACCCCCGAAAGGGTATAGTAGCGACCGTTGCAATTATAACTGGTATAGCTGCCCGATCGTCATCACTTTCCGTTTTCGGAGAATAATTTTACTCCCAGTAAAGAAGGACTTTTCCGGACTGACCGGAAGCCATTATTTCGAAACCCTTTTCAAATTCATCAATCGGCAGCCGATGGGTAATTATCCTTGTTATATCCAGACCCGATCGTATCATGGATGCCATCTTATACCATGTCTCAAACATCTCACGTCCATAAATTCCTTTAAGGAGCAGACCCTTGAAGATGATATCGTTCCAGTTTACCTGACTTTCCTCTGAAGGAATACCAAGCATTGCGACTCGACCACCATAATTCATATAATGAAAAAGCTGGTTTTGAGCGGCAGGACTACCTGACATTTCCATACCAATATCAAATCCCTCGAGCATATGAAGCTCGCTCATTATTATTTCCAGACTGTCATTCTTTATATTGATTGCCTTGGTCGCCCCCATCTGCTTTGCAAGATTTAGGCGATAATCATTTACATCTGTAATTATTACATACCTCGCTCCTGCATGTTTTGCTACTGCAGCTGCCATTATCCCAATAGGACCTGCACCGGTTATAAGGACATCTTCTCCGACAGCATTGAAAGAGAGAGCTGTATGAACAGCATTACCAAATGGATCGAAAATTGCCGCTACTTCGTCACTTATAAAATCATCCAGCTTAAAGGCATTTCCCGCCGGAATAACCAGAAGCTCAGCAAAACAACCCTGAACATTGACACCGATACCTTTTGTGTTTCTACAGAGATGGCGTTTCCCTGCCCTGCAGTTCCTGCAATGACCGCATGTTAGATGCCCTTCACCGGAAACCCTGTCTCCTATTGAAAAACCATCTACTTCATCTCCTATTCCAACAACTGTACCGACAAATTCATGACCGGTAATCATGGGAACCGGAATAGTTTTTTGTGACCAGGCATCCCAGTTGTAGATATGGACATCCGTACCACAGATAGCTGTAATCTTTATCTTTATAAGCAGATCATTGGGACCACATTCAGGTTCTGGTGCATCTATCATCCAGATTCCCGGTTCTTTTTTTGTTTTTGCAAGAGCTTTCATCAGTAGCCTCCATACATTACAGTATATATTATGAATACTAAAATTGATGCACATTTTTAAATAATTCTGTAGTTATGAGATAATAATGAGATAATATTTATTTTTTACTTGACAGTTTTGGGGGAATATAGTATCTACATAGGTAGACAAGTAGATAGGTAGATAATTATGCAGAACATTATTAATAAAACCAGTCCAATTCCTCTTTATGTTCAGGTATCAGAATATCTGGAGAAAGAGATTAAAACAGAAAAATACAAAGTCGGATCCAAACTTCCTTCCGAAGGGGAATTGGCCATGATTTTCCAGCTAAACCGCAACACCATCAGGCAGGCTATGTCTCTACTTGTACAGAAAGGCCTGGTAAAAAAACAACGGGGTGTGGGTGTTTTTGTAATAAAAAAGGCTGCGTTATCGCCTGTTCATATGCTGGGTTCAATGATGAGCTTTATGGATGACTTTAATCTGGAAAGCATCAATCTGGAAGAAAAACTAATTCAGAAAGAGAAAATCAGAGCCGGGAAAGAACTGGCTGAAAAGCTTATGATTAATGCTGATGATTATGTAGTGGTAATAGGGCGTCTTCGAATAGCAGATAAAACCCCGCTGATACTTGAAAAACAGTACTACGCTTTTAAGAATTTCAGCGAGTTGCTGGAAATGGAAATAAAGGGGTCAATGTACCAACTGCTAATAGACCATTTTAAGGCTGATCTGGATCATTCCGTACAGACAATCCGGGCGGTAAGAGCTGAAAAAGAGATTGCCCGGCTTATGGATATCAGCAGCGATACGCCCTGCATTGTTCTGGAGAGTCTGGCCTATAATTCGCAAAATGTTTGTATCGAGATACTGCAGTCTTTCTACCGGGGCGATCGCTATATGTTCAAGGTGGAAACAGGCAAGTATATTCGACATATAAGTTACAATGAGGGGCAGTAATTAGAAAAACACCGGATTATTCCGGGTTAAATTTATTGGGGCTGTTCAATAACCGGAACAGATTGTTGGACAGTTATTTTACATAATTTTAAGGAGGAGAAAAATGGCTATAGTAGATGCCAAAGAGATGCTTTTAAAAGCAACTGAGGGGAAATATTCAGTTGGCGCTTTTAATATTACCAATATCATTCAGATGAAAGCGGTAGTAGAAGCAGCAATAGAGAGGAAAGCTCCATTAATTATCCAGACTTCTGTAACACCAGCCAAGGCAATCGGTCCTGAGGTATTAGCAGCAGTTTTTCGGACGTTAGCTGAATCAGCGCCTATTCCAATCTGTCTGCATCTGGATCACTGTACAGATGTTGACTTCTGCCGTAGATGTGCCGATGCAGGATATACAAACATCATGATAGATGCTTCCAAACAGGTTTATGAGGAGAATGTCAGACAGACAAAAGAGGTAAGCAATTACTGTCACAATTTGGGTAATATATCCGTTGAGGGAGAACTGGGAACCGTCTCCGGTGTGGAAGACCAGGTAATAGTGGCCGGTGATGAAGCAGCTCTTTGTGACCCGGACGCTGCTGTGAGCTTTGTGAAAGAGACTGGGGTGGATATCTTTGCGCCTGCTATTGGCACGGCCCATGGAATCTACAAGACCGAGAATCCGAAGCTCGACATGAAGAGACTCGAGACAATAGCCGGGCTCATCAATGGAAAGACTTTAACTACGCCGCTGGTTATTCACGGTGGAACCGGCCTTAAGCCGGATGTAGTCAAAAAGCTGGTTTCCCTTGGCGGATCTAAATTCAATGTCTCTACCGATTTGAAACACGCCCTGATCGATTCTACTTTTGACCATATTTCAGCAAACAGGGACCAATACAATCCGGGCAAAATTGATGAGGCTGTAAGAAAAGCAGTTAAGGAACGCATCAACTACTGGATTGATCTTTTTGGCTGTGCAGGTAAAGCTTGACCGACAAGCTTTAGTAGATAAGGTTCGAGACCTTACAAACAAATATACTTTAGGAGTTGTTTTTTAATGAAAAAGATTGAAGATTATTTTGTACCCTGGATAAAGGGGATAGAAATGTATATTTCCCCCCACATTGAAATGGCCTGGGAAGATAAGAACTTACACCGCATGATGTCCAATGAGAACCCTCACCAACCATCGGAAAAAGTACTGGCAGCAATTAATAAATACGGTAAAATGGCCAACCGCTATTCTGACGCTGGAAGTGTTGTACGTACAAAGATCGCTGAACTCAATGGTTTTGCCGGTCCTGAGAATGTAATGCTCGGTAATGGAACCAGTGAAGTCTATGATATGATGTGGCGGAGTTTCCTTGCACCCGGGGATGAACTAATTCAGCATACACCCTGTTTCGGCATCTATAAACTGCGCTGTAACATTTTAGGCGGAAAACTGGTATCTGTGCCCATGATCTATGAAGAGGGCCAGCTTCTTTTTGACCCTGACGCGATTATTAAAGCGGTAACTCCAAAAACCAAGTTAATTGTTATTGCCAATCCCAATAATCCTACCGGCAATTTTATGGCTGAAAAAGATTTTCGCAGAATTGCTGATCTGGGGATACCTTTTGTTGTGGATGAAGCCTATAAGGAATATAGCGGGCTGGAAGATTCAATGGTAAAATTAATCAAGGATTATAAGAATGTGCTGGTTACCAGAACCCTTTCCAAGGCATATGGTCTGGCAGGCTTGAGATTCGGCTATATGCTGGGTAACAAAGAGGTTGTAGCTCAAATTTCAGCAACACTTATTCCCTGGAATGTGGGTACTATTCCGATGTGGGCAGCCCTGGCTGCTTTAGAGGATACCGAAGGCCTGGCTATGAGAATAAAATTCAACAATAATCAGGTTGCCTATATTGAGAAAGAACTGAGTGCTATTCCCGGGATGACTGTGTTCCATACCCGCGGCAATTATATACTCTTTGATGCAAAAGGCACCGGCAAGAAGGGTGATGATATAGTAGCTTATGTTCAGGAAAAGGGTATTATCTTAAGACCACAGAATCCAATGTACGATAGTGATGGTTTCTTCAGAATTACTGTCGGTACTGCAGAAGAGAACAGAATGGCGGTTGAGTCTATTAAGGAATACTGCGCTAAATAAGGGAGAAATAAATGGCGGAAATAAAGGCACTGATTTTTGATCAGGATGGTGTAATTATAGACACTGAAAGGGACGGCCACCGTGTAGCTTTCAATAAAACATTCAAGGAGTTTGGTTTCAATTTTGAATGGGATGTAGATTATTACCATGACCTTCTTCAGATTGCTGGTGGAAAAGAGAGAATGCGTCACCACCTGCATTCCAAAGGCTTTGGAAAAGAGATTAAACCGGACGAAGAAGATGAACTGATTAAGAAACTGCATAAAAGAAAAACCGAGATCTTTATAGAACTGATAAAAGAGGGTTCCCTCCCATTGCGACCCGGTGTAAAACGGATTATGAAAGAGGCTATTGCAAAAGGACTCAGGGTTGGTGTTTGTACCACATCCAACGAAAAAGCTGCCGAGGCAGTAGCTTATGGAATTCTGAAGGAAATCAAATTCGAATTTGTATTAGCCGGAGATGTTGTAAAAAAGAAGAAACCTGATCCTGCGATCTATCTTCTGGGATTGAAGACCGGGAATTTAAAGCCTGAGGAGTGTATAGTCTTTGAGGATTCTAAAAACGGTGTTACTGCTGCCAAAGCTGCAGGCATGAATATTGTAGTTACCACCAACGTATACACAGAAAAAGAAGACTTAAGCGCAGGGGATATTATTGTCACCTGTCTCGGCGATTCAGATGGCGAAAAGGGAGAGCTTAAACAGGGAGGACAGGGCATCGAATATAATGGTGTACTGAGCTTAGAGCAATTAATAACCGTTTTTTCCTGAAATAATAAGTTAGGCTGTTACTAAATGAGGGGTCCGAAGCAGAATTACTCTGTTTTCGGATCCTTTTTTATTGAAGTTAAAGATATACAATCAGCAGTCCCGCAAAAATAATGGTAACTCCCAGTATTTTCGGGACACTCCATTTTTCCTTAAGAAAAAACATCCCTGTAAAAGCCCCTAATGGGATACTAATCTGACGAAAAGCCGTAACATAGCTGACATGAGTAACCATTGGATAACAGATTAAAATTAGAATATAGGCAGCAGCAACCATAAGACCTGCGAAGACAGTTGGGAGTTTCTCTTTTTTTATAATTTCAAGCAGTTTTTTCTGTTCAACTTTATTTATTAGAATATACAGACCAAGAAAGATGGATACAAAAATCATCTGAAATATAAAATAGAAAACAGCACTAAGGATCAAATCACTTGCTGTATTTTTAATTATCGTCATAGCACTGCTGTCAAGAAGGGTATAACCCGTTGTCCCAACAGCAGCCAGAACTGCAAAAAGTGTATGCACTTTGAAGTATTCTTTGAATAACAGACGCCTTAAAGTTACCTGAGGGAGAATAAAACAACCAATGAATACTATGAACATACCCGAAAGTGAATAGATCGTAAGTCCTTCTATACTTCCTGTAAGAAAACTGACAAATGGAACAAAAATAACAGGAAGCGCTCTTGTAAGTGGGTATGAAACAGACATCTCTCCTGTTCTGTAGGCTCCAGCCAGACCGGTGTAATAAACAGCCTGAAAAAAACCGGAAACTACAAGATAGATCCAGACTTTCCTATAGATCGAAAAATCAAAACCCAGAACTAATAACACCGGGAAAAGAACAAGTACAGAAGAAAATGAAGCAGTTAGAAAAAACGCAGCTGATGGAGTTCCCTTCTTTCCAAGAGTATTCCAGCTTACATGTAGAAGAGCTGAAAGGAGAACAAGAACTGCAACAAGTGAATTCATTTCTACTCCTGAAAATAGAGTTATTCAGAAGCCTTTTTAAACGCCTCAAGAAGCTTGTCAATATCCTCGAATGAATGTTCAGTAGAAATCTGTACTCTAATTCTTGCTTTACCTTTCGGAACAACAGGAAATGAGAATGGAATTACATAGATTCCGTTTTCATAAAGATTTTCTGCTATTCTCACTGCAAGATGCTCATCATAGAGCATCACAGGAATAATTGCAGTATCTCCATAGGGAACATCAAAACCCAGGTCCTTCATCTTTCCCCTAAAATAATCCGATTTCATTTTTAGATCGGATGAATATTTACCGTTGCTCTTTTTCAAAAGAGCGATAGCTTCTACAGATGCTGCAGCTACTGCAGGAGAAAGTGTATTCGAAAAAAGATAGGGCCGGGACTTCTGTCTAAGCATTTCAACTATCTCCTTTCTTGCACAGATACACCCACCGGACGCACCCCCAAGGGCTTTACCAAAAGTTGTTGTTATAATATCAACCTTTCCCAGCACACCGCAGTACTCGGATGATCCCCTTCCTGTCTTTCCAATATATCCTGTAGCATGTGAGTCATCTACCATTACAAGGGCATTATATTTTTCTGCCAAGGCGCAGATTTTATCAACCGGTGCTATATCACCATCCATTGAAAATACGCCATCTGTGCAAATTATCCTGAATCTGGAATTTTTGGCTTCTATAAGTCCTTTTTCCAGATCTTCCATATCCATATGTTTATAGCGTATCCGTTTTGCTTTTGACAGCCTGATTCCATCTATTATCGATGCATGATTAAGCTCATCTGAAATAATTGCATCATTTTCATCGAAAAGGGGTTCAAATACTCCACCATTAGCATCAAAACAGGCTGCATAGAGGATTGCATCTTCACATCCTGTAAAAGAGGCTATCTCCTTTTCGAGCTGTTTATGAATAGACTGGGTCCCGCAAATAAATCTGACAGAAGAGAGACCGAATCCCCAGTTCTCAATGCCCCTGGCAGCCGCTTTTTTTATCTCTTCATTATTGGCAAAACCTATGTAGTTATTCGAACAGAAGTTAAGTACCTTTTTCCCGTCTTCTGTTTTAATATGGCCACCCTGAGGTGTAGTTAAAACCCGTTCATTTTTATAGAGTTTCATCTCCTTTATTTCATTAAGTTTTCCTGAAAGATGATCCCTGAAATCACTGTTCATAACTTCCTCTCCCCTAAAATGAATTTATACTTCGTACTTTTAGCATATCTCCAACTCTTCAACCATAGCAGCTTATTCACTTTTAATAAAAACTTGATATGCTATCTCCAATACAGTATACTGAATTTAAGTTTGAGACACTACTTAAATTCAGTATAATAACTATAAGTTTAGTATGTCAAACCCTTTGCTAAAAACTTTCATCAGAAGGAACAAAATGACTGAAAAAATATTACTTCCTATCGGGGATATTGTAAAGGAAATTAGAAAAGATAATCAGATGACTCTGAAGATACTTTCTGAAAAAAGCGGAGTCTCAAAAGCAATGCTTTCCCAGATTGAATCCGACAAGGTAAACCCGACTATTTCAACCGTCTGGAAAATTGCAACCGGCCTTGGGGTTGATATCAATGAACTTACAAGAGTTGTTTCTGTCAAAAACAGAAATTTCACCCTTACAAAAAGTGATGAAATTATAATTGCCGACCCCCTGGAGGGGGAGGAAGGAATCCAGGTAAAAGATCTTACTTCTATGGATATGGTTGAAGACATTGAAATTTTTCTAATGACATTTAAAAAAGGAAAGAAACTCTTTTCTGTACCTCATTTTACAGGGACTGAGGAGTTCCTTACACTTCTTGACGGAACGATAACAGTTACAGCCGGGAAGAATGTCATACAAATGAATAAAGGTGACTTTCTAAGCTACCACAGCGATATTGAACACTCTATTGAGAATACCGGAGAAAATAACGCTGTAGTGCATATGGTTGTCCAGTACAAAAAAAAGATGATAAGGCATTAAACCGCCCACTCAAGTCCAGGTTCTGTGAGTTTCCCATCAAGAGGAATACCATATTCATCCCTACTCTCTTTTAGATAGCTATCTGTAATTAGAAATTTGTTGACCTTTATTCTTTTGACTCTGAAGATTTTATCTGAGAAAAGTGAAGTATCCAAGGCAATGCTCTCCCAGATTGAATCTGCCAAAGTAAACCCTACTATTCAACATCAGGTCGATGGCCGGCAACTATCCTGTCAATTTCCTCAATTGTATTTTTCTTTAAATCCGCTGGATGATAGTTATAAAATATCTTCTTTGCCTCTTCATTCAATTTCATTGCAAGATCCTTCTTTCCCTCCTTTTCCCATGTCTGATAACGGTCTCTGCTCAGAAAACGCGGAAACCATAAAGACTTTCTGAAATGTTCCACTGTATGATCTTCTATGAGAAAGTTACTTCCATCCATAACCCTCTCCACCACATCAAGGGCAACTGTATATTCAGTGAAATCCAATGGACGAAGCAAATACTTCACAGAATTTATAATTTCATCTGCAAAAAGTACCGATTCAAAAGAGGATGTAAGACCTGACTCAAGATAACCACAATCATGAATAATATTGCAACCGTTCAATGTTGCCATGTAAATGGACATTGCATATTCAAATCCAGCCTGGGCATCCAGTACTTTTGAATCCGTTGCTCCGGCAATACAGAAAAACGGAAGCTTATAATAATGAGCCATATCTGCTAACCCATGATTAATAACATTCAATTCCGGAGCTCCGTATCTGAAAATATTGGTCTTCATATCCATGGCAGTAGCATCACCGCCAAAAATAAACTTTGCACCCTCTTTCTTTTTCTGGAAAACAACAAGCCCGGCCAGGGACTCCGCTACGGTTTGTACAAGAATGCCCTCAATAGTAACAGGCCCCGATGCCCCCAGCATGGGACTGCCGATATAGACAAAGGGGACCTCATAATCACAGCAGACCAGCCCTTTATCCATCCCCATCTCTGTATGAATAAGGGGTGACAAAGGTTCTGTATACAGAACAAGGGGAGGCTTGATTTTGAGCTTGTCTATCCCCCCCACAGATGCTGCAGCCATCTGAATCATTGTGTTCATATCATTTCTTCCATGACCAGTGACAATTATTGGTTTTTTTGTATTTTTCAGCATAGCATCGTACTGATGAACAAAATTACCACCCTTTGGGCTGTCATAGGCAATTCCAAAAGACATTACAAAATCAATATTGGGCAAAGCATCACTGAATCTGGCCAATCTGGCTACATCATCTTTTAGAGAGGCGCGTCTTTCTCCCGTTTCAAGATCAATGGTAGTAGGACAATCCGACCCTGTACCATAATTACAGGAACCTTCCTTTAATTCCATTGCCAGATCTCCATCACGATTATAAACCTCTATTTGACCCGGAGCTGCTTCCAAAGCCTCCAGAACCAATTTCCTGGATATCTTTATCTTATCAGGGTTTGTTACATCACACCCTGCACGGTCCAGGATATCCAGGGCTTCTGTGCTTTGTACCTTGCACCCGATCTCTTCCATCATTCGGAGAGCATAGTCATTGACTTGCTGTATCTGTTCATTTGACAGAATTTGATTACTGATTGGTTTTCCCAGTGATATTGACATTTATTTCCTCCTGAATTTCCTGCATGCAGATTTACTCATTGTTTTTCAGATTATATACTAGAATTATATCTATATCAATATTTTTATATTTTTATATTTTAGATAGAATATTTTTAGATATTATTGTATCTAAACCATAATTTTTCAATTTTTTCTATTGCTAACAACTGCATTGACAGACAGGAAGTGTAATTGTATAAATACATTATTGGAGCTTTAAAAAATCAAATGACCAATGAAAAATATGAAATAGACAATCTTGACAGAAAAATAATACTCGAACTGCAGGAAGATGCCAGAAGACAGTTTAAAATTATTGCGGGAAAACTGGAAGTTTCTGAAGGTACAATTAAAAACAGGGTTGAACGATTGATTAAACAGGACATATTAAAACTAGAAGCCAGAGTTAATCCATTTGCCCTGCCAAGAAGAATCTCAGCAATTGTGGGTGTAAATTTAATAGAGCGGAATCATGAAGAAATAATTAAAAAAATTGAGAAAATTTCTTGGGTAACAAGTGTCTGGAATGCAAGCGGCCGTTTTGATCTTTTCTTTGAATTAATGGTGGATTCACTCGAATCATTGAATGATGCTCTTTTTAAGAATGAATTAGAGAAAATTGGCGGTATATCATACACTGAAACATTTATCATTCTGTCTTCAAATACCAAGTATTTCAAAATATGCAGATCTCAAACAACTCCGCTCAGATAAGTTCGCAGAATACAGTGCTCACCTTTCATATTTAACTGTTAATGAATAAAGGTGATTTTCTAAGCTACCACAGCGATATTGAACACTCTATTGAGAATACCGGAGAAAATAACGCTGTAGTGCATATGGTTGCTCAGTACAAAAAAAAGATGAAGAAATATTAGTTCATTCTTTCTATATTCCTCCAGCCGTTCCGTCCCTCCTGACATCGGCGATTCCCTGAAACCCTCCGCCTCCTGATTTCTTTTTGAGAACAGTCTGAATCGAACCAAAATAGAAACTTAAGGATCCCCGTCTATCGATCTCATACCCTTCTTCTTTTAAACGGGATAGAACAGATGGATGGAAACGGTCTGCTTCAATACTTATAAGGTTGTTTATGGAGTAATGCATCCTCGGCTCTTCCATTGCTTCAGATATGGTCATATTCCGATCTACTACATTGATAAGAAACTGGCTGAGGGCAGTAAAAATCCGTTGACTCCCGGGGCTTCCAAGAACCATCCATGGAGAATCTTTGTAAAAAATGATTGCAGGCGCAACTGAAGAATAGGAAAGACCATTGGGTCTGAAGTAGTGGGGATGTTCCGGATCGTCCCGGTTCATATCAGAAAGATAACTATTATAAAGAAACCCGAGACCTTCAGCTGCTGCTTTGCATCCATAAAGATGATTTATTGACTGTGTAATACCCACAGAATTACCCTGAGAGTCCATTACTGACAGATGCGTGGTTTCTCCACTGGCATCAGGAAAAAAATTTTCCATCATACTTTTAATATTTATATCTGAAGGTTCTCCAGACAGCATGAAATCATTTTCAGGGGAGTAATAATCGGGGTGGGGAATATTCTCTTCGTTTAGATGTAATGCCGATTTGAATATTCCGGCCAGTAGTGAATATGATTCCGGAGTCTGTCCGGCAATAAAAGAAGGTGGACAACGATCAAGGGCTCCCAGTGTATGGAGCAGCATTCTTCCACCAGAAGATGGGGGCAGAGTTGCAATTTTTAGTCCTCGGTACTTAGTCGTAATGGGAGTGCGCTCAACAGGCCAGGGGATTCGACCCAAATCATCAGATCGTAGAAATCCACCATTTGCACGCATATCTTCGTCAATGATACTTGCGGGTTTTCCTGTATAGAAGTACTCCGGACCAAAGTCTGCAATATCCTGCAGAATTAATACAAGATCCGGTTGAGTAAATAACTCCCCTGTTTCAAAGGGTTTTAAACCATCTTTCAGGTAATAACCTGCACCGGATAACGAAGGTACCTTCTTAAACAGGGATAGTTCCTGTATCTGAAGATCATGCTGAAATTGAGTAATTTCAAATCCCTCTCTGGCAATATTAATCGCCGGTTCCAGAATTTCATTCCATTTCAGCCGGCCAAAACGTCTATGGAGATGTCCTAAGACGGCAACAGTACTGGGAACTGTAGTCCCCTTGTAACCAGTACTTAGGGATTCCTCATCTACCGTGTTGATATCAACAAGCCCAGGAGCGCGGCTTGATCCGTCGAGAGCTATGGTCATGCCGTCCATATTTAGGATAGCGTTGGATTCGCCGCCTATGCCGCTTGCCTGGGGTTCACAAACACCGATTGCAAATGCCGAAGCACAGGCTGCATCAACAGCATTTCCGCCCCTTCGCAGGATTTCCACCCCGGCCCTGGTCGCATGAGGAAATGCCGTTGCAACCATACCCTCTTCTGCAGATGAACTTTTCATATCCGGTGTAGAGCGGAATTTGCTTTCAATAGCTGAAATATCCATAAGAACCTCTCCTGATAACTATTTAAATAACCTGCTTAAAAAGTTTTCCTGATAATAGACGCTGATGACCTAATTCTATCAACAGAACGAGAAGTTTTGTCCGGTCAAGAAGGCTTTCCTTAATCATATATTCCCGGTCGCTGTGATCATATCTGCCTATAGGACCCAGTCCATCAATTACAGGAGTACCAGCCGCAGCTATAATATTTGCGTCAGAACCTCCTGAACGAAATTCCTCAACTACAGGGATTCCAAGCCTTTCCCCCGCTTCGGCGGCAATGGAAAACAGTTCTCTGTTTTGTTCTGTTGTCACCATTGCAGGACGATCAGCTACCTTAACAATACGACTCGTTGTACCGGCCACATCAATGCGATTATTGATCTTTTCAAGGCTGATCATGAAGTTACTAAGCGTCTTTTCACTACTAAAGCGAATGTCGATAGCAGCCATGGCAGTTTCAGCAATGCTGTTTGGACCGGTACCACCCTCTATGAGGCCGACATTGACAGTCAGTTCAGGGAAAGTGTTGTTTAAAGATTCTATCTTAATAATTTTATAAGCAAGAGCCAATACAGCGCTGGATTTTTCTTCTGTTAAGTTAGCTGCGTGGCCGGCCTTCCCCCGAACCTGCATCTCCAGACCCAGACGCCCCTTTCGACCCGTGACCACTTCCCCGTTCATACCACAGCACTCAGTAACCAGAGACATAGCACTTTTCTTTGCCTCTGAGGCAATAATCTCCCGGGATACCGGAGAACCGATTTCTTCATCTGAATTGAAGATTACTCTTATCGGTATTTTGGAAAGCATATTACAGGAATCAAGCGCTTTAAGGGCGTAAATGATCGAAACAATACCACCCTTCATATCTATAACACCCGGCCCGTAGGCATTTTTTTCATCTTCACGATACCAGTTAAAATCCGTATCCTCAGGGAATACTGTATCCATATGGCCAACCAGCAGAATGTTACCGGAATCACCTGCCGAACTGCCTGACAGGATCAGAGTATCTCCCCAATGCTCATGTTCGAGGCGTGTTATCCTGACAGGAAGGTCCTCAACTGCTTTTACTACAGCATTACAAACCCGGTTAACACCGGGTTTATTGTGAGTACCGCTTTGAATTAAAACAAGATCCTTCAGGAGTTTAAGCATCTCATCATGCCGTTCCTCAAGATATTTTACGGGAGTGGTTTCCATATTCAGTCCTTATACTTTGCAAAAGCAAAATCTGTTTTACTGTATATTTCAGGATCTGCGTCAGGATAATCAACCTCCTCCCCGGACCATGGTTTTCTCAAAACCACTGCATTTTCTTTTTTACCGATAACATTGTCCCTGTACATAGGTACTTTGCCCCCTGCCGTACAGATAAAACGTGGTATTGCATCACCGGATATGTTCCCGTACATGCTTTCTATAATATCTCTGCCGATCTCAACGGGAACACGCAGATGTGAAAATTGAGCATTTCTGTAGGAACAGTTGAAAACATAATATGGACGGACGTAAGCCTCATGAATGGTCTCGCATAGCTTCCACATCTTTACACGGGTATCATTGATCCCTTTCAGGAGTACAGCCTGATTCATGACTGTCATTGATACTGATGAAAGTTTCCTAAAAGCCTCTCTGCTGACAGGAGTAATTTCCTGTGCTGTATTTATCTGTGTGACTACACGAATCGGTTTTTTATCATTGCTCTTACTAAGTATATCGAGAAGTTCATCATCTATCCTCATGGGTGCTGTGACAGGGATACGGGTACCAAGGCGTTTTACAGTAATATGATCTATTGAGTCAAGCTCATCGAGAAGAAACCTGAGCATATCGTTGGGCAGAACAAAGGCGTCTCCCCCGGTTACCAGAACATCACGAATTAAAGGGTTCTTTCTTATATAGTCAAGAGCCTCCCGGTATGCCTCTTTATGATAAATCCTGTCCTTTCCCCCAATATGGGCAATTCTGAGACAATGGGTACAGTACATGGCACACATGTTTGTAGACTTAACCGATACAACCCTGGGATAAAACTGATCAATCAGCCTCGCCGGTGAATGGTCTGCTGCTACAGGAGGAATCTCTTCACCTACATTGTCAACCATTTCACCTGTAGGCACACTCTGTATAAGAACAGGATCATTGATTTTACCCGGCTGGATTAGACTTGCATAATAAGGAGTCAGGCGCATGCGGTAGGATTCGGTAACTCTCAGAACATCCTTAATTACAGAAGGAGGAAGGTCCAGAACTCTTGAAAGAGTGTCAACAGAATTGATGGCGTATTTGAGCTGTCCTTTATAGGAATTCCATTCTTCTTCGCTCATTTTAAGCTCTTTCATGATCCGCTTCTTGTTTTCCTGAATCCTCTCCCATAGCTCAATACCACTTGGTGCTTCGGCATCTTTTTCATGGAGGTAGTCTTCCACGCGTTTGTTGGCCGCCTGAACAATAGGAAGTGCGCGGTTTATCCGGCCGCCCAAGGTAACTCCATGTTCATCGATCTCCTCATGACGTTTAGCCAGGACAAGGAGATCTTCATAGTTCAACCCCAGGTCAGTGGGAAGGATGTCCTGTTCCCGGCGTAACTCAAGGAGTTGTATAAAGAAATCAAGGATAGGCTGAGTAAGCCTAGTATGCTTCATCTCGTTCAGATTGTTTTGCATTTCATCGATTTTTCCTCGGAAAACTCCGGGACCTGCAGTAACCGATGCAAACAGTTCGTCAAAAAGTTCCTTGGTAAAAGAATCAAGCTCTCTATGCTCCATTTTAGTATTACTCATTTTTATTCCCTCCGTAATGTAATCTCCGCCTATTTAATCTATAGCAAATATTTATAGTTAGTTCAATATACTGTACTTAGTTTACTATATAATACACAATTATCAACTTTTAACACAATGTTAATATTAGTCATCCTGAGTTTTACACCCAAAATTCCCATTATTTCTTTTTTCGTTATGTATTTTCTATCAAGTACTTGCTCGTTTGGTAGAATCGGTAAATGTTATCCCCAAGATGATACGCCTTAGACTCCCGTAAATTCTTTAATTCCCCACATTCCATGCTTTAAGAACCCGGATATGATGGGCACACCGCAAAAAACTTCCTTCGCTTCCTTTATGAAAAAGCTTGACAGTTATGTATAGTATGATAAACTAAGTTTAACATATTAAACTTCTTACCAATACTTTTTGTGAAAAATATGTGAAATAATTAAAGGAGAGAAAGATGAAAAAGAAACTAATTGTCGCCCTGCTATTGCTGTTTATTGCATTCAGTGTGTTTTCAGGCGGACAGCAAGACGCCGCCGAAACAAGTTCAGGTGGATCTGTTGTTGCAGCAACTGTAGCAGATGCTATGGGGATAACAACTGAATTCCCTCAGCAGCTTGAATTGGCCGATTATGAAAAGCAGACAGGCAAGGAACTTACTTTTACCGGCAATCCATTATTTGCTGCTAAAGAGAGTAGTGGTGCACTTCAGTCTGTAGACAAGCGTCTGCCGGAAGAACCACTTGTTGTTCTGCCCTATAAAGAAATTGGGCAATACGGTGGACAGCTTAGAGGTATGTGTATCTCTTATGAGTCAGGTACTACCGAAGTAATGGCGTGGCGCCAGGCTAACCTGGTTAGATTCAGTGATGATCTAAGTACCATTGTACCGAATGTTGCAAAATCATGGGAATGGAATGATGACTTTACTGAAATAACATTTGTATTGAGGAAAGGACACAAGTGGTCCGATGGAGAACCCTTTAATGCTGATGATATGGTTTTTTATGTAAATGATATCCTCCTTAATAAAGAGATCCATAAAGTTATTCCATCTCCATGGAGTGCAGCAGTTCCAAGTATAGAAAAAATTAATGATGTAACTGTAAAAATTAAATTTGAAAATGCGTTCCCTGGTTTGCTCTATTATCTGGGAGGAAACGGATCTACTTTTGATGCATTTGCCCCAAAACATTTTCTAAAACAGTATCATATTAAATATAATCCAAATGCCGATAAAGAAGCCATTGCAGCCGGATATGATAATTGGGTACGGCAGTTTGGCACTTACTGGAATAAATGGAAAGATGCTGTAGTTGCAGGCCCTGAGGGAGTTAAGGTCCCAACCCTTGAGAGTCATTATCTTAGTGAAGTACCTACAATACAACAACGTCTTTTTATTGCTAACCCATATTACTTTAAGGTAGATACAGCAGGTAACCAGCTTCCTTATGTTGATTATCATTATGAAAGATTTCTTGAAAAGCAATTATGGCCTCTTGAGATTATGAATGGTAAGGTTGATCAAAAGTCTCAGAGCATGGCCTTAACCGATTTTACAATATTAAAAGAAAATGAGAAAAAAGGGAACTATAAGCTTCAGCTTCCTGCAGGACAGGTTGGTCCTCCTATGATATTTAACCAGACAGCTGAAGATCCTGCTTTAAGAGAAATCTATAGTGATGTTCGCTTTAGATATGCTATGTCCCTGGCAATAAACCGTGATGAACTTAACGAGGCACTATTTCTGGGTCTTGGAACTCCCCAGCAGGCAATGCCTTTGAATGTACCCTATGTTACAGATAAGGACAGAGAATTTATGGCTGATTATGATCCTGCAGAGGCAAATAAACTGCTGGATGAAATGGGACTGAAAATGGGTTCTAATGGAGTCAGACTGCGTTCTGATGGAAAAGAGCTTACAGTTCTGTGGGAATATACTATTCAGTATGTGGGAACACCGGATTTTCCGGCTCTTATCTCTGAATACTGGGGAAATGTTGGTGTAAAAGTACTGCTGAAAGAGGTAAATACTCAGCTTACCAGAGATAAACAAAAATCCAATACCCTGGATATTACAAGCGAATGGTTTGCACCTTTTGAACCAAATATGATTTCAAGTCCTTCTTTGTTTATGCCTCCATACGCTGCAGCATGGCCTATAATGGGTCTGCCCTGGATGGACTGGAAAACCAGTAATGGCGCATCAGGTGAAAAACCGCCAGCATGGGTATTACATCTTTGGGAAATAGGAGACGAATGGGTTACCCTTGTTCCAGGAACAGCAAGATATATGGAGCTTGGAAAAGAAATTATAAAGATCAATAAGGATAATCTGTCTGTTATTGGTACTCTTGGTGAAATACCATTGATAACTGTAGTACATGACAGACTTGGGAATGCACCGGAATGGACAATTAACAGTACTTTCTTTGCTTATTCTTATCCCTACCGGGCTGATCAGTGGTTTATTAAATAGATAAACCGGTTTTTCTTAAGTAATTCTGAACCCGGACAAAAGCTTGTCCGGGTTCGTTTTTTCAAATCAGTTAATATTTTATTAAAAAGGGGTAGTAATAATGCTTGAGTTATTTGCACGCCGTCTTGGTACAACATTAGTTACCATGTTTTTATTATCTATTGTCGCCTTTATACTCATCCAGCTTCCTCCTGGAGACTTTGTTGATTCCTATGCAGGGAAAAAGACTCAGGGAGGAGTTGTTGTTACCCAGGATGAACTGGATGCAATGCGCAGCAGACTTGGTCTTGACAGGCCAGTCTACCAGCAATACGCAATATGGATAGGTGATCTTTTTAAGGGTGATATGGGGTTTTCCTGGGAATACCACAGGCCGGTAAAAGATGTACTTGGGGAGAGCTTACCAATGACTCTTGTTCTCGCTTTTTCAACCCTTATTTTTACATATGTTATAGCGATTATTATTGGTATCTACTCTGCTGTCCGGCAGTATTCTATAGGAGATAATGTGGCAACTGTTATTGGATATCTGGGTCTTGCAATCCCGGGGTTTCTACTTGCATTGATTCTTATGTTTCTGGGACAAAAATGGTTTGGAGTGAGTGTCGGGGGATTATTTTCCCTGGAGTTTCAGAATGCTCCCTGGAGTTTTGCAAAATTAATGGATCTGTTTTCCCATCTCTGGGTACCGGTTGTTGTCCTTGGGATGGCAGGTACTGCATTTCAGCTTCGTACCATGCGTGCCACCCTTCTTGATGAACTGAATAAAATGTACGTTACATCTGCACGGTCAGGGGGTATTCCTGAATTCAAACTGCTTATGAGGTACCCGGTTCGTATGGCACTCAATCCCATAGCTTCAACTCTGGGTTGGGAACTAAGCAAAATAGTTTCCGGAGCTCCAATAATTGGTATGGTTTTATCCCTGCCGACTTTTGGTCCCTTGTATATAAACGCACTGTTAAATCAGGACGTGTATCTGTCAGCCGCTTTGATACTTATCATGTGCAGTCTTGTTATAATAGGGACTTTTATATCGGATATCCTTCTTATGATCCTTGATCCGCGCCTACGGATGGGAAAGGCGGGTGTAAAATGAAAGATAAAAATAATACTGATGTTACCAATACAGTAGTAAATAGAAGAGATCTTGCTACTCACTGGCAGTTGATGTGGTGGCAGTTTAAAAAAAACAAAATGGCCATCGTGGCCGGTATTATACTTCTTCTTTTTATATTTATAGGGATTTTTGCTGAATTTATAGCTCCCTACTCATCTGGCAATCGTAATACAAGTTACCTGCAGTCACCTCCTATGAAAATCCGTCACATCGATTCAGAAGGAAAATTTCACTTCCAGGCTTTTATTTATGGGTGGGATAATAAACGTGATCCTGAAACTTTAAAATTGCGCGCTATACCGGATACATCAAGAATTATTCCAATCTCTATTTTTATAAAGGGAGAACCCTATAAGGTTTTAGGGTTGTTCGAAATGGATCTGCATCTGTTCGGGGTCAAAGAGGGGATGATAAATATTTTCGGAACAGATCAGCTTGGAAGAGATATTTTTTCAAGACTGATGTTTGCCACAAGAATCTCTCTTTCTGTTGGAGCTATCGGGGTATCTTTTGTATTTTTAATTGGACTGATTATAGGAGGTATTGCCGGGTATTTCGGCGGTATAGTCGACGAAATTATTATGCGTATGATGGAATTCCTCCGGTCTATTCCAACTCTTCCACTATGGCTGGCTCTTGCAGCAGCTCTACCTAGGGAATGGTCTGCTTTAAAGGTCTATGTTGCTGTAACAATAATTCTTGCGTCAGTAGGATGGACCAACCTTGGTCGACGTGTTCGAAGTAAACTTCTCTCTATGAGGGAAGAAGACTTTATTCTTTCCGCAAAACTGGCAGGATGTACAGATAGAAGAATTATAGTTAATCATATGCTTCCCTCTTTTATGAGTTATATCATAGTGGATCTGACAATCTCGTTCCCATATATAATACTGGCCGAAACTGCTTTAAGTTTCCTTGGTTTGGGTCTTCGGGAGCCTATTGTCAGTTGGGGGGTTCTTCTTTACTCGGCACAGAATATTCATACTCTGTCGCAAATACCATGGCTGCTTATAACTGCCCTGTTTGTTGTTATATCAGTACTTGCCTTTAATTTTCTGGGTGATGGCTTACGGGACGCAGCAGATCCCTTTTCAAAATAGGAGACTACTTAGAATGGAGAATAAATATTTAATGCAGGTAAAAAAACTGCAAATTTCATGGCACCTTGACAAGGCATTGATTCCTATTGTCTGTGGTCTGGATTTTAACCTTGAAGCTGGAAAAGTGCTGGCCCTTGTGGGAGAAAGCGGATGTGGTAAGAGTGTTACATCTCTGTCTTTACTCCGGCTGCTTGCTAAAGAACTGAAAATTGTTGAGGGAGAAATCCTCTTTTATGGAACCAATGGGGATGAACCTGTTGATATTACCAAACTTAATCCAAGAGGAAAGGAAATCCAGGAAATTCGGGGTGGAATGGCCTCGATGATATTCCAGGAACCTATGAGCTCTTTTTCACCTCTTTATACTATAGGACATCAGATTATTGAGGTAATACAGCAGCATAAAAAAAATACAAAAGAAGAGGCCAGAACTACTACTATTGATCTTCTGCGAAAGGTGGGACTTGCAGACCCGGAAAAAGCTGTTGACCGTTTTCCTGGCGAGTTTTCGGGGGGGATGCGGCAGAGAGCTATGATAGCCAAAGCTCTTTCGTGTAATCCGCGTCTTCTAATCGCGGACGAACCTACTACAGCTCTGGATGTAACAATACAGGCTCAGATCCTTGACCTTATGAATAATGTAAAAGAGGAGTTTGGAACTTCAATTATCTTTATTTCCCATGATCTTGGTGTAGTCGGACAGGTTGCGGATAATGTTGCTATCATGTACATGGGCAGCATTGTTGAAAAAGGACCTGTTAAAGAAATTTTCAACCATCCGAAACATCCCTACACAATGAAATTACTGGATGCAATTCCACGTCTTGGTGATCTTGAAGATCGTAAAAGACTGGAACCTATACGTGGAAGTGTTCCGACTCTGTTCAGCAGACCTAAAGGATGTGCATTTCATGACAGATGTGATTATTTTATGGAAGGCATTTGTAATGACTCTTTTCCTGATCTTATAGAAATTTCAGAAGATCAGCAGGTTGCATGTCATCTGTATAAAAAAGGGGAGAAATATTAATGAGTACACTAGTTGAAATTAAAGATCTGAAAAAATATTTTCCGGTAGGTAAAACCGGCATATTCGGCAAACACACAAAGCTTCTGAAAGCAGTTGATAATGTATCTTTTACCATAAAAAAGGGTGAAAATCTAGGCTTGGTAGGAGAGAGCGGATCTGGTAAAACAACTCTTGGACGAACCCTTATCCATTTAACTGAACCTACCGGAGGTGAGGTATTATTTAATACTGGAAAAGAAAAGATAGATATTGCAAAATTAAGACGTAACGAACTGCGGCATCAGTGGCGTAATATGCAGATGATTTTTCAGGATCCCTATGCCTCACTAAATCAGCGAATGACAGTAAGAGACATTATTGGTGAACCTCTTGTGGCAAACAAGTTGGCCAGTGGAGATGAGCTTAACGAAAAGATTAAAGATATGGCAGTTCTTTGCGGACTTAAAACTTCCCAGCTCAGACGTTATCCTCATGCCTTCAGCGGGGGGCAGAGACAAAGAATCGCTATAGCGCGGGCTCTTATTATGCATCCTGAATTTATAGTATGTGATGAAGCAGTTTCGGCTCTTGATGTTTCTATTCAGGCACAGATACTAAACCTCCTGAAAGACTTGCGCCATGAACTGGATCTTACCTATCTGTTTGTTGCACACGATTTAAGTGCGGTAGCTTATGCCTGTGACAGGGTAGCAGTTATGTATCTTGGCCGAATAGTTGAAATGGCTGTTACTGAAGAACTTTATTATAAACCGAAGCATCCATACACAGAAGCTCTTATGTCTGCAATTCCTCCGGATGATCCTGAAATAACAATGCAGAAACTTTTTGTACAGGGAGAACAGCCAAGCCCTGTTAATCCTCCGACGGGTTGTCCTTTTCACCCCCGATGTAAATTTGCTGATGACAGCCGATGTGTAAATGAGATGCCTCCCCTTAAGGAGATGTTCCCGGAACATTTTGTCTCCTGCCATTATGCAGAATCCCTGTCTCTCAAAGGGGCCCTGCAGTTTCAAATTAAACAAAGGGAATCCACTAATAAAAAACAGGTTGAATACTTACAGACAAAACGGACAAAAATTCTGGCAAAATTATGAAACAGAAAAATTTATTGTTAATTACTACAGACCAGTGGAGGGGTGAATGTTTCTCCCTGAAGGGGCATCCTGTTGTTAAAACTCCAAATCTTGATGCACTGGCAGCTGATGGTGTTTTCTTCGAAAACCACTTTGCGCAGTGTATCCCATGTGGTCCAAGCCGGGCATCCCTGTATACCGGGATGTACATGCAGAACCACAGATCTGTAGAAAACGGGACTCCTCTGGATGCACGGCATACCAATATTGCTCTGGAATTCCGAAAGCTGGGGTATGATCCTGCTCTGGTAGGATATACCGATACCACTCCGGATCCCCGTTTACTCTCCCCAAATGATCCGGCTCTTAAAACATACGAAGGTGTTCTTCCCGGATTCAAATGCCTTGCGATGTCAAGTGAAGAATTCCCCGGTGAATGGGCGCAGTGGCTGGAAGAGAAAGGATATCAGGTTCCTGAAAACCCGACAGATCTTTATTACAAAGCTGTTGAAGGATATCCCGGAGCAGAGGGGAAAGGGAAAACCTATTCCCCTCCCCCATATTCAAAAGAGGAGAGTGAAACTGCATTTGTAACATATAATGCTGAAAAATTTCTTCGCAGACCAGTTGATAAACCATGGTTCCTTCATTTAAGCTATCTCAAACCACACAGACCATATCTTGCACCGGAACCATACAACAAACTTTACAATCCGGATGATATAACATCTTTTAAGAGGGCAGCAACACTGGAAAACGAAGCAAAACAACATCCATTTCTTGCTTATAAGCTTGATAATACAACAAACAGAGGATTTTACTCAAAAGATATTTACCCAAGAGATGATAAATCTTTAAAACAGCTTTGCGCTACATATTACGGACTCATGACAGAAATAGATGATAATATTGGAAAAATAATTTCACTTCTTAAAGAAACCGGTGAATATGAAAATACAGTAATTATTTTTACAAGTGATCATGGAACACAACTTGGGGACCACCATTTCATTGGACAAGCGCCCTATTTTGATCAGACTTTTCATGTACCTCTAATTATCCGCACACCTGACATGGAAGGGAAAATGCAGAAGGGAATACATATAGACTCTTTTACCGAAAGCATTGATATTCTTCCAACTATTCTAGATATTTTTGGTGCAGAAATTCCTGTTCAATGCGACGGCCGTTCCCTGGTTCCATTCCTGTATGGAAAAAAACCGGAAAACTTTAGAAATGAAGTATATTGGGAGGTAGATTTCAGGTATGAAGAACTGGATATTGGATTTGAAGAATCTTCATTAAACGTGGTAAGAGACAGGCATTACAAATATATACACTTTGCTGCAATGCCCGATCTTTTGTTTGATATAGAAAATGATCCGGATGAACTGCATAACCTTGCAGAAGACCCCTCATATTCGGCAGTTATACTGAAATATGTAAAAAAATTGCTATCCTGGCGAATGAGAAATGATGAAAGAACACTTACAAATATGTTTATTGGATCCGAAGGAGTTACTGTAAGACCCAGAACTCATAAATAGGCTGCATCATTAAAAGTTTGTATATATAAAATATCTCCAGGGAAAAGGATAATTTTCTGATGAATAAAAAAACTTTGGAAGAAATAGCATTTAAAGAAATAGATAAACATCGGGATAAAATTATCGATATTGCCAACTCAATTCTTCATGAACCGGAGGTGGGTTTTAAAGAAAAAAATACAGCCCAAAAAGTTAAAGAGGCATTTGAAGAAATTGGAATAAAATATCGAAGTGAACTTGCTGTCACAGGTATAAAGGGTGTACTGGAAGAAGGAAAGGAAGGTCCTGTAATAGCTATTATTGCCGAACTTGATGCCATTATTAACAATGATTACCCTTTTGCTGATAAAGAAACCGGTGCTGCTCATGCCTGTGGCCATTTTGCTCAGGTCGCGCAATTAATAGGTGCAGCAATAGGATTAAAGAAAATTGCTGATAAACTATCAGGAAAAGTAGTTCTGTTTGTAGTTCCCGCTGAGGAATATATCAATCTTGAATTCAGAGAGGCTCTTAAAAAAGAGGGACATATAAAGTATTACGGAGGGAAACAGGAGCTTATACACCTTGGAGAGTTTGATGATATCGATATAGTAATTATGCAGCATGCACAATCGGAATATCCCGGACGGAAGGTTCTGATAACAGACGGAAGTAATGGTTTTATTGGTAAAAGTGTCCGCTTTATCGGCAAAGAAGCACATGCCGGGAGTGCACCGTATAACGGTATTAATGCATTGAATGCCTTTAATATTGCTCTGTCAGCAATTCATGCACAGAGAGAAACTTTCAGAGATGAAGATGCTGTCCGAGTGCATCCTATAATTACAAAGGGGGGCGACAGTGTAAATAATGTTCCCTCGGATGTAAAAGTTGAACTGTATGTAAGAGCCCGGACTGTAGAGATAATAGAAGAGGTAAACAGGAAAGTTGATATAGCATTAATGGCGGGAGCAATGGCTGTTGGAGCCCAGGTGGAGATAATCAATACCCCGGGATATCTGCCTGTTGAAAATAATAATAAGCTGATAAGCATATGGGCAAAGAATGCTGCAGAACTTATTGGCGGGGAAAATGTGCTGCATGTTGGCCCACGGGGCAGTTCCACGGACATGGGAGACCTGACACAGATTAAGCCTGGTATACATCCATATGTAGGTTCATTCAGTGGACATTCCCATTCGAGAGATTTCAAGGTTGCAGATCCGGAAATGGCCTATATTATTTCCTCAAAAATATATGTCCTCACAATAATTGATCTTCTTTATGGAGAGGCAGAAACTGCTAAGGATATTATTAGGGATTTCACACCGAATTTATCTAAGGATGAATATCTAAAACTGCTGGATTCTCTTTCCTATAAGAGGCAATGGAGCTATGTATCCGAAAATTTCGCCATTCTTTAAGCGTGTCTACAGAAATCATCGCTGTGTTACGATATTTCGTATATCATGGATAGAGGTTTCTACAGCGAAGAAAATTTGCACTACCTGGTAAAACATAACGTGAAAGAAACGATATTGAAGTCTTATTTGATGACTTGAAGAACGGCCAGGATTGTAAACCAAATCGGTTGCAATCTTTTGACCGGAATTCAGAAATTCTTTATTAATTCCACATCGTCTATCTGCATATTTGATCCACCCGGAGAGTCGGTGTAGAACTCAACAACAAGCTGACTATTTCCTACTCCCACTGTTATGCTGTACTCATTATATTCATCTCCATGGGGTATATCCACGATTTGTTTAATCCCCCCGAAATCTCTCACAATCATGCTGCAGGCATTGGGTATCCCGGTGTTCTGCTTTACCCATGCCTTTACAGTATAGGAACCATTATCAAGACCCTTTACTGTTTGATAGATAGATTGCTCATAAGGGTTTGTTCCCCAGAAATAACATTTAAAAATACCGGAATTAGGATCCCAGGAATCCACACCATAAAAAGACCCTTTAGCCTTCCATTTGTTTATGTTCCCAGTCTCGAAATCTGAATTAACAATATCCTGGGGGAAAACTTTATCGTATTCTGTGGTAAATCTGAAAAGACGTCCCATAACTATTCCGGTGCTGTGTACTTCGTCTATTCTCCAATAATAAGTTGTGCCGTATACCAGCAAACCGGGATTATACGTTGTTTCTGTCTGCTCTCCCTTATAATCTTCAGGTCCTAATATTATATCTGTACCAAAATAGACTTTATGGGATGTTGCCCCGTTCCCGGCAGTCCAGCTTAAGTCTTTTTCCAGTCCTACATTAGCTGTTCCTGTTGATGGACGCGCGTTGGATGCATAATGAAAGGTATCATACCCCAGGGCAAGCCTGGACCCAGAACCGCTTTGGCGGTTCTATTCCGCCCCAAGGGGCGGGGTATGTTTCCTTGCGATCTCGGCTCTCACTCGGAAATGGAACCAACTTGTTGGTTCCGCTTCTCTCGCTCGTTTGAGAATCAACATCATCCGCGGGTACAATTTTTAGTATCACGCAAGAATGGGGTTCAAGGTTTATGCTGTAAGAGGTCATTACCCCAAGGTCTTCATGCTCCCATAAATCCCTTACAGCGGAGTTTCCTGTTATTCCTAAATCTGTTGAAAAATTTATACTTCTTGTTTCTGCTTCATCTTCCCGGTTGAATAACCCTACTACGAAATCTCCATTGGACATCTGTCCTTTCCATTTCTGACTTTCCGTATTTAACGGATCATTACTAAAGGGTTTACCCGTAAAACCGTCACTTTGTAAGGCAAGCAATTCTGTATTCTGATAAATCCAGGCGGAATCTCCGATTGTACTATACCGATCAGCTATAGTTACACATCCTCCAGCCATTAGCATTAATGATACTACGGTTTTTCTCTCGTCATCATTTTCAAAGGTATTAAGCCGTATAAAATCCCCGTCCAGGATCATCTGCCGATCTCCCGAACCGGAAATATCAGACCAGTATATGAAACCATCGAAAGCATTATAATACTGGGACCACCAATCATGATGGGTTCCCCTATCCATCTCACTGAACCTTTGCCATCCGCCATTCCCGGTATCTTCATTTATCCTGATCATGCTTCCACCGGCATACTCAAGTTCATTTTCTCCATGGTTTTTAAGGTGAGGCATTACCAGACTTAAGAAAACACCGTGCTCATCACAAGCTTCTCTCATCCACCTTAAGGCTGTTTGATAATGTTCTATCGGACGATCTGTTCTCCCCAGTACTCCAAGATTTTTGTCCCATCCATCAATACAAATTGTATTGTACCCATATTCCTTAAAATTATCCTCTATCCAATTAATATTCGCTTCCCACTCTTCTTCCGGAATAAATCCATCAGTAGTATAGCAATATTCATATACACTCCAGTACAGAGGCGCAAGAATATTGTCATTTTGTGTAGAGAAATCCTTTTTATGTGTTTTGCATGAAAAAAGAACAAGAATGAATCCTAATAAGACAATCAATACAGACTTTCTCACAACTGTAGATAAAAATTTCATTACTGTTTAATTCCTCCTTGCATAACTCCGCTGATAATCCATTCCTGTCCAGGCATCTTTCAGTGTTAAATAAAATGGAGTCTGTCCATCAGCCATGCAAGTTTCAGCTACGGCAACAAATTCATTCCATGTTGTTGGGACTGACAACCCAAGTTCCCTGAATTTTGCTTTATTATAGAGAACGGTGTTTGCGTTTACAGCGAATGGGAGCCCCTGTTTAACTTGTATTTTCGCACCTGAAGGGTATGGTACGATTTGTGCGTCAGGAGCGACGCGACAGCACGACCTGGCACTGGGATCCTTACATGTTTCTTGCATATTTCATAAACATCACCCTATCCCATATCGGATGAAAGCTATCCCAGTAAATTTGACAAAACGCACACATTGTGATATGATTAAGCATGAAAAACTTTGAATGGAACAAAGAAAAAAACAGATGGTTAAAGGAAAATCGTGATATTCCTTTTGAAGAAATTGTTTTATATATTGAAAATGGGGGTTTACTGGATAGTTATGAACACCCAAATAACAACAAATATCCAAAACAATCGATATTTGTTGTTAGAACAGATTCTTATGTGTATATAGTTCCATATATTGAGGAAGATACATATTATTTTCTCAAGACAATTATTCCCAACAGAGAAGCGAAAAGAAAATCTTTGGAGGAAAACAATGGCTGATAAAGAATACAAGTTAGACCCTGAAGAGAAAGAAATTCTTAATACTTTCAATCGTGGGGAATGGGTATCAAAAGAAGAAGATTTAGATAAATACAAAGAAGCTGCAAAACAAACATTTGCAAAAACCCACCGGATAAATTTTAGGGTCAGTGAAAAAGATTTTCGGGATATTCAAATTCACGCTAGAGAAGAAGGGCTACCTTACCAGACCTTGGTTTCGAGCGTTCTTCACAAATACTTATCAGGTAAATTGAAGGAGAGCTGAAAAGGATAATTGTAACCGTCAAATACATGGTGGAATCGCTACCAGGGAAGCCTCCGAAAAAGTATCTTTTTAGTGTGAATTTAAAGAATAACCTTCATTTTAAAGGTCTTAATGGGGTATAGAATTTATTGAATAGCAGTTTTTCGGAGGCTTCCCAGGTACCAAAGATTGGCCAGCTTAACACCCACTCTTATTATTCCTTTACCCATACACAACTACCACCCCACTCCCCCAGAAAATGCCTTCTTTTGTGGAAAAGATACCTGATACGGAAGTCTTTCCTTGCTCAGGTATTTTTTTGCATATTTTTATTATTAGGTAGCCTAAACATATTGACATTATTGTTAGGCTACCTTATTATAACAGTATGAATAAAAAAGATATATATAGACAGACCATGGCCGCAGTTTTGAGAATGCTGAATCAGATGAACCAAATGGAGGATATGCCAAAATCATTCGGGACGGATCTCCTGATCCATACATCGGAGATTCACACCATAGCGACAATCGGAGATCATCCAGGGTGTAACATATCAGAACTGGCTGAAGAATTGGGAATCGCGAAACCAAGTGTTTCGGAAATCGTGCAGAAAATAGAGGCGAAAGATCTGATTGAAAAATACAAACTTCCTGCAAACAGAAAGGAAGTCCGGCTAAAGTTAACTGAAAAGGGATCAGTGGCTTACAAGGGTCATGCCGAATTCCACGCGGATATGTTTTCGAATATATATTCCCATATGAAAAAAATACCAGAAGAATCACTCAACGAATTTAAGGCTGCTCTCGATAATATTTCTACATTCCTCGATGCGAAGATTCAGGAAGGGAATAAGGGATAAATTTTATGAAAATTACGATTTTAAACGGCAGTCCGAAAGGACAGCACAGCATTACCTTAACCTATTTACACTTTTTGAAAACTCGATTTCCCAGACACCAATACACAATCATTCATATTTCGAAAGATATCCGGGTGATTGAAAATGACAGAGAACGATTTGATGAAATTCTGAAAACTGTCAATTCTTCCGACGCCGTGCTCTGGCTTTACGGAGTATGGGTTCTGCTGGTTCCCGCACAAATGCTGCGTTTCATGGAACTGATTCGAGAAAGAAACGCAGCTTTTGTATTCGCCGGGAAATATGCCGCTTCGATTTCTACTTCAATCCATTATCTTGATCATTTCGCGGAACACTACATACGCGCAGAATCAGAAAATCTCGGAATGCAGTTCTTCGACCACATGAGCCTTGACATGCGTGACATAATGAAAACCAATAAGCGCGATAATCTCTGCCGGTTTTTCGGTTATTTTGCCGACTGTGTTAGTAATGCGCAGCCATTGCAGAAACAAACAGTACCACCGGTGCTAAGCAGATTCTGTTATAATCCCAGAAAGCCGTCCCCCGGACTCGAGACAAGCAGCAAGAAGATCCTCATAGTCTCGGATGCAGTCAAGAAAGAGAGCAACCTCGAAAAAATGACGCAACGGTTTGCAAAAGCATGCGGTCAGAATACCAGTATTGTCAATATAGTTGATCTCGGTATGAAAGGAGCCTGCATCGGCTGCATGCGCTGCGGATACAATAACAGCTGTATCTACAACGATGGATTTCAGGACTTCTATAATAAGAGTGTCAGGAGTGCTGATATTATAATTTTCGCGGCTACCGTTTCCGGACAATTCCTGTCATCAACTTTTAAGACATTCATTGATAGGGCTTATTTCTGGACCCATACTCCATCACTTGCCGGAAAGACGATAGGATACCTTATTGAAGGCCCACTCTCACAAAATCATAACACACGGCAGTTCCTTGAAGCTACAGTTACTGCGCGCCAAATGGCACTTTTTGCCGGAATTATAACTGATGAATGTGCGGATTCACAAGAACTCGATTCACTCATCGACGGATTCGCGGCTGCCTGTATTCAATATTCATTGGACAGTTACTCAAAAAGTTTTAACTTTCTGATGCACGGAGCACATAAAGTTTTTAGGGATTACAACTGGTCAGGAATCAGATTGGTATGGCAATCGGATCACCGCTTCTATAAAAAAAATGGACTCTATGATTTCCCGCAAAAAAACAAGCTAAAGAATATGATTCTGTCGGCTATGATGCTTATTATCCGAATCCCATTTCTGAGAAAAAGGTACTACAACAAACTTATTAAGCTACCCGCATCCCGCCTTCGGAAATATATCGATATAAAACTTCAGAAAGAAAGAAGCGCCCAGTCATGAATCAAAAAAAACTAGTTACAACCATTCTTATGGCCATAATCTCCTGCCTCACCTTGAACGCACAAGAGTTGTACACAATATCAGGTAGTATAGCCTATAAGGGTGAAGAACCTGTCTATGTATATCTTGTGGATGAAGAAATCGCAAAGATTCCTTTTACGGGGATTCAAACCTTAGTTCTTACACCTGCCGAATCTGGAGGCACTCTACCCTTTTCCTTCATCAGCATCACAGCTGGTACATACGGAATACGCTGCTTCCAGGACACCAATAAAAACGGAGAGCTGGACAGAGGTATGTTCGGCCCAAAAGAACCATGGGGGATGTCCTGGCAGGGAGAAAAACCACGAAAATGGCCTCGGTGGGACGATTTTTCATTCGAGCTGATAACGAATATCGGCGGAATAGACATCATATTGTCAGAATAACAATAATACTATTAAGAGGAGAATAAAAAATGAAAATAATAATTTTAGGTGTCACGGTAATTTTACTTCTATTGATGTCCAGCTGCGGTACGGGAAGAAGTACTGACAATGCCCCGCAAGAAACAATCGCATCAGTAGTTAAAACTATAACTGAAGGCACGGTAACGGATGAAGAAAAGATGGAAAAAATCTTCTATTTTGTTCGGGATGAAATTAAGTTCGGCTGGATATATCCACAGGATATACCGGCGGAAGAGGTTTTAAAAAACAGAAAAGGTGTTTGCATGCAGAAAACAAATCTTCTTGTAGCAATGGCGCGGGAAGCAGGACTAACAGCTCGTTTTCATTTCATGTATGTCAATAAAATGGCTCTTAAAGATTTTCTTCCTGACTATGCTTATAAAAATTGGGTCGATCCATTTCCGCATACATTTCCTGAAATTTACTTAAACGGGAAATGGGTCTCCATGGAGGCCACATTCGATCAGGAACTGCATGAAATCTGTATTCAAAAGAAAATAAATTTTAGTAGATATGATACGATTGTTGATAACATTTCCATTGAGTTCTCTTCGGAAGGAGTTAAGGGGCATCAGCAATATGTACATGCAGACGGGAACGAAAGCTTTTTTGGTGAAGATCTGACAGAATTTATAGAGTACATGCATGAAGACGTTCCCTGGTGGAAGAAAATGCTGCAGCCAAAGATTTTTAAGGATGCAGATAAAATTATGAATAGGCTTCGAAACGAATACCATGAAGTTGAGAGTACATAACAAGGAGGATGGAGAAATGACATTTATACCCAATCATAGCCTGACCTGGATTAACGCCGGATGGTTTTGCCTTTTTTACGGACTCTTAAGTCTTTCCATCATGGCATTTCTACCTGTGGAGTTAAGAAAACGAATCTTGAATTTTCCTAAATTCAAAAACAAGACCGAGAAAATCTTTTCATGGCTATCGCTATTCTTCTTCGCCAGAGGGTTGATTCTTTATTCTTTATTCATCCCCTTACGTCTTTCCACCACAAACTTTTATATCGGAACCGTGATCTATCTCATCGGGTTAATTTCTTCCATTGGCGCAATGATCATCTTTTCCAGAGCGGAACTATCCCGCCCCGTTACAAGTGGAATCTATAAGATCAGCCGACATCCCATGCAGGTAATGTCCCTGTTCATGTGGATTGGAATCAGTATCGCGGCGGGGACTTGGATACTGATCATACTTGCAGTTGTAATGGGCCTAATCTCCTACCCCTTCCTATGCGCCCAGGAACGCTTTTGTATTGAAAAATACGGCAATGAGTACTGTGAGTACATGGAAAGAACGCCAAGATATTTATTCTTTTAATACTATTAACAAGGAAGACGGAGATACCGATTTCGGTAGCATTCGAACATTTTGTCAGTTAAATCCTGCATTCCCGAACTTAATGTAACGAGGCAGCTACTCTTGATATTAAAATACTTTACCTATTGCTTCTCATGTTCAGGATTTCTTTTTCCGCTTGCTAATTCTGCTTTCAGTTCGCGCGACAGGGAGATTCCTTTCAATTCATGCTTGACACGGCCTTCTTTATGAGTTGGGGTTTTTTGTCCAGTTAATCAGACGCAGGCCTTCAATTCCAAATCAAAGACATATTTTCTTTAAGACAGATTTTTTTTATTGACTTATATTTAATAGACTGATATCGACAGGGAACGGGCGTCTGAAGATCTTAAAGTTGTCAGGACTATGATGGAGAGCTGTTCACGGAGACAGCAAGATAATGGAATTCATTTTATCATCTGGGGATTGCTGATTCCGCCTGCCACCGGCATTAATTATTTGCTGGTTTATCTGGAAAAATGGAATGGACTCGGTCCGTTGTGGGGAGGAGTGGGTTTCCTCGGATGTGCCTTAAGTATATTCTTTTCGCTAAAAAGACAGGTCGATACTCCGTCCACTCACGGAGGAAAGGTTCAGGCCGTAGTGTGGATCGGCTGCTGGATATCCATGATTCTGATGATAGCCGGTGGTTTTATATCGGGAGATATGAGTCTGAACATGATGATGGCTGTTCTTGCCTTCATGCTGGCTACTGCAGTCTTTGTGTCCGGCTTTCTAAGCGGAACTGCCATGCTGAAGTATATTTCAGCTGGCTGGTGGGCGGCAGGAATCATCTGTATTTTTACCCATGAATATAACGCTTCCATAGTTATTGGTGCTGCTACATTTCTACTGTCTTTCATTCCGGGAGTTATTCTCGACCAACGGGCACGGAAAATCAAAAAAAACGAAGAGATGTGATGAAAGATTATGATTACAAAAAAATTGACACCATATTCCATTCCCGCATAAGGCTGGCCGCGGCTTCGATGTTATACCATGACGGTCTTGCCGATTTTAATACGTTAAAGAACAGAATCGGGGCTACCGACGGAAATCTTACAACCCACCTACGGAAGATGGAGGATTCGGATTATATAGATGTAGAGAAGAAGTTTTTGGGCAGAAAACCTCTGACCGTCTACCGACTTACTGAAACCGGAAAGAAAGCTTTTGAAGATTATATTAAGCGGTTGGAGATTTTTCTTCAGCCTCAAAAATAAGGAGTGAATATGAAAAAGATCTGCATTATAACCATTCTTATTCTATCGGTGGCAGGCACTCTTTCTGCGGCTGATTCATCGTCCATCGGGTTTGAAATAGGCGAACTTGGTCCTGATTTAGTATTAGGATGCCGGATAACCTCTCCCTGGCTGTTCGGAGGCTATGCAGCGGCGCGAATCTCGGGGGATATTGCATGGAATAGGAGCAATTTATGGAGTCTTTACGGCATTTTCAGGGTTGGGCTGATAGGTTCAAGTGGGCAGATTAATGAGTTTTCCCGTCTCTACGGCGAGGGCGGAGGTATGCTTTTCTGGAATGAAGACTCAGCCGGAACTTTTATCATAGGCGGATACGGTCTATTCGGCTTCGAGTTCTTTGCCTGGGAGGGAAGTCCCTTGTCTTATTTTATCGAGGCGGGAACAAATGGCAGCTCTCTCTCAAGGCTGACCGGTTTTAATGTCAGGACCGGTCTGTCCGTTTATTTCTGAGTCAGTTTGCAGCGGTTGAGAGGATTTATGGGGTCGGGTCGAGTAGAAGTGCGTCTCTCCAGCCTTAGGAACAGGTTTGTTTTCTCTGTTTGCTCCCCGTTTCCTCTGGACGGCTAAAACCTTACCGGCGGGATTTCCACCCGCTATATGTTAAAGCGACCTAAGCTCGGCCGCCCTGCTTGGCGCGGCCTTCTTTATGAGTTGGGGTTTTTTGTCCAGTTAATTAGACGCAGGCCTTAAGCTTTTTGAAAATAGGTATTGACAGCAGGACTCATCATAGTATAGTTAAAACTATGTCTGTCCCAATTGTTGCCACGAAATTATATATTCCATCATTACGGGATAATTTGGTACAACGTCCTCATTTAGTGGAACGATTAGAGCAAGCAGCTCATTGTAAACTGATACTGGTCTCTGCTGCAGCGGGTTTTGGAAAGACAACCCTAATAAGTGAATGGATCTATAGGTGTAAAAAGAAGGTTCTTTGGCTTTCATTGGATGAAGAACATCGAGATACCATGCGTTTCCTGACTTATATTATCACTGCTTTTCAAGGATTAATACCTGATTTTGGTATTGAACTACTAATGGATATCCAATCCCCCCAATCCCTACCTTTGGATTCTATTTTAGCTTCTTTGCTCAATGAAATCTCACAGTTGGAAAATGATTATTATATTGTTTTAGATGATTATCATGTTTTAGATTCTAAAGATATTGATAAAATCCTGATTTTCCTGATTAAAAATTCTCCTCCTGCCTTACATTTGATAATAGCAACCCGTGAGGATCCCAGTTTTCCCCTGGCTCATTATCGCAGCAAGGGTGAAATGGCAGAAATCCGAGAAAGGGAATTACGTTTTAGTCCTGAAGAGTGCTCACATTTTTTCAAGAAAATAGCGGGACTAGATCTTTCTGAAAGGGATCTCAATTCCCTTGATCAACGTATAGAGGGTTGGATTGCTGGTATTCAGTTAGCTGCTCTTTCAATGGAGGGACAAGAGAATCTTTCTGAATTTATACAATCTTTCACGGGAAGCCACCGTTTTATTTTGGATTATTTGATGGAAGAGGTCTTTAATCAGCAGTCTGAGCAAATACAGATCTTTCTTATATCAAATTCAATCTTGGATCGTATGTGCGGCTCTCTTTGTGATGCTCTTTACTTAGTTTCAGGTAGATCTGGTTCTCAGGTATTGCGTAACTTAGAGCAAGGAAATATGTTTATTGTCCCGCTAGATAACGAGAGAAAGTGGTATCGTTATCATCACCTATTCAGAGATCTTCTTAGACAAAGGCAACCCCAGGTTGACTTATCAGATTTGCATACCCGTGCCAGTAAGTGGCATGAGGAAAACAATCTTCCTTTGGATGCTTTCCGGCACTCTACTGCAGCAGGAGATCTTGAAAGAACTATTCGGCTTTTAGAGGGAAACAGCATTCCCCGCTATTCTAGAACTACAGTAAACCTCATTGAAAAGTGGTTAGGTTCTCTGCCTAAAGGAGTAATGGATAGCAGACCCCTTCTGTGGGTCACCTTTGCTTCTATTCTCCTGGGAACAGGTCAAGTTGAGGGAGTGGAAGAGAAACTACTGTCTGCAGAAATGGCCTTAGAAAACATGAAAGAAGATGATACCAAGAAGGATCTTATCGGTAGAATTGCTTCTTCAAGGGCAATAATAGCTGTTACCCATTATGATGGGGAGCAAACATACCGGGAATCAATGAAAGCCTTGGAATATTTACATCCTGAAAATGTAGCTTCCCGTACTATTTCTTATTGGACCTTGGCCCAGGCTAATGAGTTCTTGGGTGATAAGGAAAGTGCTAAAAAAAATTATAGGGAAACTATCCGTATAGGCCAGAATACGGGGAATTATCTCTTTGTTATCCTTGCTGAAGGGAGTATTGGTAATCTGATTGAATCAGAGAATAGCTTCCATGAAGCTGCAGATATCTATAATGGTATCTTGGAGAAGATTGGAAATCAGCCCCTTCCTGTGACCTGCGGTCTTTACTTAGGCTTGGCCCGAATTCATTACCAATGGAATGATCTAGAAAAAGCCCGATATTATGGCGAACGGGGTGCCCAGTTGGCCCGGAAATTTGAAAAGACTATCGACCGGTTTATTATGACTGATCTTTTTTTGGTTCAACTAGCCTTAGCGGAAGAGGATTTGCATAAAGCATCAACACTTCTGGATCAAATCCGCATAAAGGTGAAACAAAAAAGCTATGAAAGGCATTTCAGCGCTACTGTAGTTTTACAGGTGGAATTAAAGATAAAATTGAAGGATCTTGAAGCAGCTGAAAAGATTGCCCGGGATCATGACTTGCTTTTATCTCAGGTTAAGGTGCTTCTCATAAGAGGTGACTCCACAAAAGCTTTAACAATCTTAGAACCAATTTATAGGGAACGAGAAAAAGAGATTAGTGAATATAGGAAGTTGGAGATTCAAATCTATATGGCCATGGTTCAATTTAATCAGGGGCAAAAAGAAGAATCTTTTTCATTAATGGAAAAAATCCTCCAGGTCACTCAGCCGGAGGGTATAATGAGGATATTTATAGACCAGGGAATGATTATGTATCAATTGCTCACAGAACTATCTTCAAAAATAATATCCTCGGATTATATAGTACTCCTGCTTTCAAATTTTTCCTTTGCAAATGAATCTATTAGCAGTCAGCCTCTTTCTGAACCTTTGAGCCCCCGGGAACTTGAGGTCTTGGATCTTTTGTCTCAGGGATTAAGCAACCAGGAGATCTGTGATAAATTATTCTTGGCTATGGATACAGTAAAGGGCCATAATCGCAGAATATTCAGGAAGCTAGAGGTAACAAGCCGAACCATGGCAATTCACAAAGCCCGATCCCTCCATATCATCCCTTAAAAAAACTCTCAAAACAACACTTTTGTGTCTTTGATTCTATCCTGGATTAGATAATAATATTTAATAACAGGAGGACATCGTTTTGGAAATAAAAAGAAATACATCCCTTACATTTGGAATATTAAGTTCAGTACCGGCACGAGAGCTTCCAGATTTTCTATTAAAATTGGCTACTAGTAAAAACAGGTGATCATGGCTGGCGTTGACGAAACAACCAAATTGTATCAGATAAAAATTGAGGGTCATTATGAAGATTCGTGGTGTGAATTATATGAAGGTTTTTCTGTACGACAACTTCATAGGGGAAATTCCTTGCTAACTGGACCCATCCCGGATCAAGCAGCGCTGCATGGCCTTTTAAAACAATTTCGGGATATGGGAATAACAATAATTTCAATTAATAGAATCAAAGCGAATAGGAGATAAAGGGTATGAAGTTAAAGTCATTGTTCAATCACCGGAAAAACTTATCTGGTGTCCATGCTGTTATTTTAGATGTAAAAAGGAGAAAATTATGATAAAAAAAGAAGAAGTAAAAAACATCAAGATATATTTTATTCTCACCTACATTCTTTTCTGGGCACTGCTTGGTTTGACGGGATATTTGATATCCCTGGGAATACCAATCTTTTTTCAAAATATAATGAAAAATGTATGCGCCTGGACACCAACATTTATTCTATTGATCATGTTCAGAAAGCTCTATCCTGGCATAGGGCTTAAAGAATTTTTAAAACTGCATTTTTTGAAAAAAATCAATCCGGGAACGTTTCTTGTTTCATTCTTGTTACAAGCATTTATTCTGGTCCTGGTTGTCCTTGCCTATTTTATATGTAACAACAAACCGTTGAATACCATCACTTTCATCACCCCATCAAATCTCATCCCTCGGTGGATATCAGTATGGGGAGTTATAGCAGCCATATTGTTAATAAC
>Ga0075115_10000087_pt1 | contig 42718 bp, 31 predicted proteins | sample AntAceMetag02UKH_FD_69785 | JGI IMG/M metagenome (GOLD analysis project Ga0075115, IMG submission 69785) | Saline lake microbial communities from Ace Lake, Antarctica - Antarctic Ace Lake Metagenome 02UKH | ecosystem: Environmental > Aquatic > Non-marine Saline and Alkaline > Saline | place... | reverse complement strand
TCCAATAAGAAAAAGCTCCATGTAATCCTCCAGACCACAGTAATATTGTTTAAATATATCATGCTAAAAGAAAATCGTATAGAAGATTACTAGGTTGTTCTTTCAAAATTATTTTGAAAGAACAATAATAATTATTTATTTTTCAGTATAAAATCTGCTGCATCCTGCAGAAGAGGTTCGATTGCATTAGGTAATGAAACTATTTTGTTAAATGCAGCCATGTCCTTAAAACCTGTCCCAGTGAGAAGAACGGTGATTTCAGTATCTGATCCTAATATATCTTTGATTTTTTCAGCATCAGCCCGAACTCCCGCCCAGGCAGCAGCAGCAGCAGGCTCTGCAAATAATCCTGCCTGTTTAGCTAATTCCAACTGTGCATCAGATATTTCCTGATCAGTTACTATGGTAGCCCATCCTTGTGAACCGCGAAGTGCAGTAACAGCAAGTCTACCGGCAGCAGGAGATGCAACAGAAATCGAATCGGCCATTGTTTCAGCTGAATTAAGCAGCTTCTCTTCTCCGGTGTTGAATGCATTTGAAATTGCAGCACTTCCTTCCGCCTGCACACAAATTAGTTTTGGTATGTGTGTAATAAGCCCGGCTCTTTGTAAATCAGTAAAGCCCTTATATACACCTGAGAGTATTACCCCATCACCGACAGGAATATATACTGCATCGGGAATTTTTCTTCCAAGCTGTTCAAAAAGTTCTATAGAGACACTTTTTTTACCCTCAATAGTAATAGGGTTATAGGCAGTATTTCTATTAATACCGCCAAATTTTTCAGAATATTCAATAGAAAGAGCAAAAGCTTCGTCATACGTTCCTTTAATGGGAACAACACAGGCTCCATAAATAAGGGACTGCATTAATTTGTTTACCGGAGCAGTTTCAGGTACAAAGAGGATTATGTCCAATCCGTAAGCAGCACCGGCACAAGCCATAGCTGAACCGGCATTACCGGTTGAGGCAAGAACAATTTTCTTTTCACCCATTGTCAAAGCCTGTGCTGCTACCAGTTGAGAAGCCCTGTCTTTAAAAGAGCCTGAAGGATTTGTTCCCTCAACTTTAAACCGAAGGTTTTTCAAATTATATAATTCTGATAAACCGGGAGACTGAACTAATGGGGTATTCCCAACAGGGTAGGCTGAAGGTGTGGGTACCGTAAAAGGGAAAAAATCAAAAGCAGATACATGCGCCAACTTTTTCAGTTCCTGAAGCTGCTTTTTATCAAGCTGCACTATCAGGTTTCCTGATTGAAAATTCATCCCGGTGGTGCTTTCAGCACAAACCGGGCAGCGGTAAACAATTTCCGAGTTGTCGAACTCTTTTCCGCAATCAGAACATATATAGGTAAAGTCCACTACAGTAATCCTGTCTTTTCATTAAAATCATCAATTAATGCATCAATTTTCGGCGTAAGAGCCTGTATCTTAGTCCAGTAATTTTTATCATACCACTGAGCATTCAATTCTTCGAGCGTTTTTCCCTGCTGTTCAATCCAGGTATAGTATTTGAGGTTATGAATCCTTAAACGATCGTAATAAGAGAGTTCAAGGGCATCATTAATATTCTGCCCCATCAGTGATTTTGCATAGACTACAGCTGCTTCTGTTTTGTCAAACTGTCCTAAGGAATCATGCATTTCCTGAATTCTAGAGAGATACAATTCAGAAGAATCTGTTAATACCGTGAAAATCACATCATTTTCATCGTATTCATAGTATTTAGCCATTTTAATAGCACCAAGAACATTACCAATTCCTGAAATACCAAAAAGTTCAAGCTGCTCAATAATTTCAGCGGGAACTCCTTTTTCCATAAGAAGTGCTTTTCCAGATTCTTCATTAAAAAGTCTGAGTATATCCATGCAGTCATTATCATCCACTGCAAGAACCATATCTGTGTTTCTCACATTATGAACCCAAGGAACATGTTTATCACCAATACCTTCAATTCTATGACCTCCAAAGCCGTTTCTTAGGAGTGTTGGGCACTGAAGGGCTTCTGCAGCTGCAATTTTAATGGATGGGAATAGTTGTTTCAGATAATCCCCGGCAGCCAAAGTGCCGCCAGATCCTGTTGCTGATACATACCCTTTTATATCTTCAGGGTCAAGTTTTTCAATTTCAACAATATCTTCAAAAGCATTACCAGTTAATTCATAATGCCAGAGGTAGTTCCCAAATTGATCAAACTGGTTAAATATTACAATATCAGTACCGCGCTCTTTATTTAACTCATGACATTTATCAAAAATTTCTTTTACATTACTCTCACAACCTGGAGTTGCGATAACTTCTCCGGCGACTTGTTTTAGCCACTCAAATCGTTCCTGGCTCATCTCTTCAGGAAGAATTGCTATTGAGTCACAACCAAGTAATTGAGAATTATAGGCTCCGCCACGACAGTAATTTCCTGTTGACGGCCAAACGGCTTTTTGTGTTGTTGAATCAAAATTTCCTGTTATTAAAGCTGGAGCAAGGCATCCATATGTTGCGCCTACTTTATGAGCACCGGTAGGAAACCATTTTCCTACGAGTGCAAATACTCTGGCTTTTGTACCAGTTAAAGATGAAGGAAGTTCAATATAATTAACAGCTGAGTATGTTCCTCCGGATTCTACCGGTTCATTTTTCCAGGTTATTCGGAACAGATTAACAGGATCAACATCCCATAGTCCGGTCTCTTTAAGCTTATCGGCAATTTTAGCGGGTATTTTAGAGGGATCTCTCATTTGTTCAAATGTAGGAAGTATTATATTTTTTTCCTGACACCTTTTTGCATTTCTCTCTACAATTGATTCATGCATAGTCAAATCTATCATTTTGTTCTCCTTACTTTTTTCTAAGCATTATTTAAAAATACTATATAAGTAAAAAAATAGCAACTAAATTAATCTAAACAAATGAATATATATAATATATTGCGTAATAAGTAACTTTATCATATTTACTCAAATATATTGCAAACTAAATTTTCTGGTTTAATAACTATAGCAAAATATATATATTGTTGCAATCTGTTGCAAAACAGGTTGACAGATATTGAATAGAGTTTACAATAAATAAAGATCCTGGACACAATTGATAGGAGTTTATATGAGTGACAAAATGATTCCCATATCATTCAAAGATTTAATCAATCGTGTAATTACCGAATATGACAGAAGTTCTTCGCTATTTGGTATTAGTAAAGATCATATATTTAAAAAAAGAGATACTGCCCAACTCTCAATTTTTGGACAGACTTGTGCAATGCCGTTGGGACCAGCAGCAGGGCCGCATACACAGCTTGCTCAGAATATTATAGCTTCCTATGTAACTGGTGCAAGATTTATTGAACTCAAAACGGTACAAATTTTAGATACCCTGGAAATTGACAAACCCTGCATAGATGCAAGTGATGAGGGCTATAACGTAGAATGGTCAACAGAATACACATTACCTGCAGCTTATGACGAATACATAAAAGCCTGGATTATACTTCATGTTCTGGAAGCTCTTATTCCAACCGGTACCGGTGATGTAAACAATCTAAACTGCATTTTTAACATGAGTGTAGGATATGATCTTGCCGGTATTAAAAGTGAAAGAATGCAGAAATTTATTGATTCAATGATAGACTCTTCGGAAAATGAAGTGTTTACAGGATACCTTTATGAGTTGGATGACATCATTAATGATGGATCAATTTTTGAGGATACCTGTTTTGAAGATGCACAATCTGCATTAAAGGGGATCAGTACACGAATATCTGCAAAAATATCACCATCTGTAACACTATCAACTATGCACGGGTGTCCTCCCGATGAAATAGAAGCTATCTGCTCCTATATGATAACAGAAAAGGGTCTGCATACTTTTGTTAAACTTAATCCAACACTTCTTGGGTATGAAACAGTTCGCAATACTCTGGATAATTTAGGATATACCTATATCACATTAAAACGGGAATCCTTTGATAATGATCTAAAATACCCTGATGCAGTCTCAATGCTGCAGCGTCTTAGTTTAAAGGCAGAAGACCGTTCTCTTGGATTCGGTGTTAAACTGACAAATACGCTGAGTACAGTGAATGATCAGGGAGCGCTGCCAGGAGATGAGATGTATATGTCCGGCAGGGCGCTCTTTCCGCTCAGTATACAGCTTGCTGCAAAATTATCCCTGGATTTTTCCGGGAAACTGCCTATATCGTATTCTGGTGGTGTTAATGCAGTTAATATTAAAGAAATCTTTGAAACAGGAATTCGTCCTATTACCATTGCTACAGACTTACTGAAACCGGGCGGTTATTCCAGATTGAATGCGATGGCTTCATTATGCGAGTCCTCTAAATCCTGGTCGATGGAAAATGTTGATACCGATAAATTATCTCAGCTCGCTGAGACAGCTATTTCTGATACAGATTTCCATAAAGAAAAAAGAGGCTTTACCAAGGTTCATGTTGATGGTGATCTTCCGCTGACTGACTGTTACATTGCTCCCTGTGTTCAGGCATGTCCAATACATCAAGATATCCCTGAGTATATTCATCTGACGGGACAGGGCAGGTACGCCGAGGCGCTGGAGTTGATTTATGATAAGAACCCTCTGCCAAATATTACCGGACACATTTGTGATCACCAGTGTATGTATAACTGTACCAGAATTGATTATGAGGGTCCTGTAGAAATACGTGCTGTCAAACGTATTGCTGTCGATAATGGGTTTGCATCATATAAAAAGGAGTTATGGGAATCTCCTCAAATAACCTCAATGCAGGCTGCCGTAGTAGGCGCAGGTCCTGCGGGTCTTTCCGCAGCATATTTTCTGGTAAGATCAGGATTTTCAGTTACCGTTTTTGAAAAAGAAGCCGATGCCGGCGGTGTAGTAAATCATATAATTCCCGCATTCAGGCTCCCGCAAAGTGCTGTTGAATCTGATATTGCATTTGTGCGTGAGCAGGGTGTTGAATTCAAGTTTGGTGCTTCAAACGAAGATATAACTATAACATCACTTAGGAATGCCGGGTTTAGCTATATATTATACGCAGTCGGAGCTGAAAAGGACAATCCTATACCTCTGAAAGGTACGCGGGATCATGTGATTGAAGCTCTGGATTTTCTCAGCAGATTCAGAAAAGAGCGGGAGACGTTAAACGTTGGTGAGTATATAGCTGTTGCCGGAGGTGGAAACACTGCTATGGATAGTGCCCGTGCTGCACTGACTCTTCCGGAAGTTAAAGGTGTATCGGTGCTCTACAGAAGAACAAAACATGAGATGCCTGCAGACCTTGAAGAATTCGATAACGCTGTCGAGGAGGGGGCTGAATTCGTTTTTCTATCCTTACCTGAACAGTTTGATGGGAAAGGTAGTTTAATTTGCAGACAGATGGTTTTAGGAGCTCCTGATTCAAGCGGAAGACGACGCCCTAAAGAGACAGATGAGACATTTACCGTTCCTGCTGAAACTCTCATTACTGCAATAGGTGAGCATGTTGATTCAAATCTGCTTAATGCATTTGAAATTCCAGTGGATGGTGATGGATGGGCTTCAGTAAATGAAGAGACTCTGGAAACAAAAGAGGAAGGGGTATATCTGATTGGAGATGCCCAGACTGGTCCTTCAACAATTGTCAGGTGTATTGCCGGGGCAAGGAGAGCTGTTGAGGCAATTCTGGATAAAGAACTGGGATCTGAAGAAGATCATGAACACAATGAAACCTGTAATCATGGCCATGATCATGAGGATAATAGTACTGATGATGAAGATGGTCTTTCCCTGGAAGAGTTGGAAAAAGTTGAAAATGAATTTTTTACTGAGATTCTGAACAAAAAGAACACCTGGTTGAATCCGGCAGAAGCCATTATGGATGATCAAAAATTTGCTTTCAATGAAGCAGCACGGTGTCTTGAGTGTTCATATATTTGTAATAAGTGTGTTGAGGTTTGTCCAAACCGGGCAAATGTGGCCTTGGATGTACGGAATTTAGAATTATTTGATGATCCTTATCAAATAATTCACCTTGATGCGTACTGTAATGAATGTGGGAATTGTGCTACATTTTGCCCCTGGGACGGAAAGCCGTACAAGGATAAGATAACAATATTTAATTCCAGGGAAGAAATGTTAGATTCTACAAATTCTGGTTTCTCTCTGACAGGAGAAATGATTTCTATTCGAATGGATAATGATATAGAAGATTATCCAGTGTTGAATGGTGTGATTGGTGGAGAAATTGATGAGCATCTTGCTGAGTTAATTCAGCTGATAATAGATGATTATCCTTATTTAGTGGGAATAGCAGCGAGTTAAAGGAGCATGAAATGTCAGTAACAGTTATTAAAAATGCTGAAAAAGTTATTATTAGTTTAGATCCGCCGGTTGTACAGGATGGTGTTGATATTGTTGTTACGAATGATATCGTAACCGCAATCGGACTCAATGCAGGTGATATGATATCAGCAGATAAGATTATTGATGCTTCCGGCTGTATTGTTCATCCGGGACTTGTATGCTCCCATCACCACTATTATTCTGGATTATCACGAGGGATCACAGCAGATATTGGACCAACACCTGATTTTATTTCGACTCTTCAGCAGCTTTGGTGGCGGCTGGATAGGGCTTTGGATGAGGAATCTGTATATTATTCAAGTTTAATTTGTTCTCTTGATGCTGTTAAAGCAGGGACTACCTCTGTAATTGATCATCACTCCAGCCCCTCATGTATAGCAGGCTCTCTTGATGCTATTAAAAAAGGGTTTGTTGAGACCGGTCTCCGGGGAATGACTTGTTATGAAGTTACAAACCGTAACGGCGGAGATGCAGAAATTGAAAAAGGGGTGGAAGAAAATATCCGGTTTGCAAAAAGCATTGATTTGGAAAAAGCAGCAGGTAATTCACCTCATCTTGTAGAAGCTGCTATTGGCGGGCATGCACCTTTTACTATCTCAGATGCAGGTCTGCAGCTGTTGGCAGAGGCAGTTAAGGAAACAGGCCGCGGAATACATCTGCATATTGCCGAGGATTTATATGATGTTTCGGTATCTCATCATCAATATCAAAAAGATTTGGTGGTACGTCTGAATGATTTCGGATTAATAAATGATCGTTCAATTCTTGTTCATGGATTGTTTCTTTCAAATGAAGATATTGAGATTCTCAATATGCAGGATGGATTTCTTGTACATAATGCACGATCAAATATGAATAATAATGTTGGTTATAACAACATGCTTCCTGCTGTTAAGAACCTTGCTCTGGGAACAGACGGTATAGGTGCAGATATGTTTGAAGAGCTGAAATTTGCCTATTTTAAAAATCGTGATGCAGGCGGGTCTTTTTGGCCTCCTGAATACCTTTCAGCACTATCCCGGGGAAACAGGATTATCGAACGTTATTTTTCAGGTCAGTTCGGCACTTTGGCTCCCGGGTATAAGGCAGATTTGGTTATATCAGATTATCAAAGCCCGACACCGCTTACCAAGGAGAATCTTGCGGGGCACTTTGCGTTTGGTCTTGGATCCTCAAGCGTCAAAACGGTACTTATTGATGGCAAAACTGTATTGGAAAATCGAGAATTCCCTTTTAATGTACAGCAGATATATAAGGATGCCGCAAAGCATGCAAAAAAAGTATGGAAAAGGATGAATTCAATAAAACTATAAACAGGAGAAAATAAGCTATGAAAATTCAGGAACAAATTCGGGAGAAAGCACTAAAATACCGGGAATATACAGCAATTAACTTGTCTAAAATGATTCAGGCAAAATCTTACAGTGGAAAAGAAGAAAAGGTCTGCAGAGTAATCTCTTTATTGTGTGAAGAGGCCGGGTTTGATGAGGTCTATTTTGACGGGTTGGGTAGTGTTATCGGAAGAGTTGGAAACGGACCGAAGAAAATAGCATTTGATGCACATATTGATACTGTCGAAGTAGGAGATCCAGAGCAATGGAATTTTGATCCTTTTTCTGGAGAAATTCGAGACGGCAGAGTTTGGGGACGTGGAGCATCAGATCAGAAAGGCGGTGCTGCATCAATGATCACAGCTGGTCGAATTCTGAAGGAACTTGGCTATGGCGGCGTTTTTACTGTTTACTTTACTTTTACGGTTATGGAAGAAGATTGTGACGGTATGTGCTGGAAGTACCTGATTGAGGAAGAAAAACTAGTTCCAGATTTCGTTGTATCCACAGAACCGACAAGCTGCAGACTCTATCGAGGTCATCGTGGACGGATGGAAATTGAGGTTAGGATGAAAGGAGTTTCATCGCATGGATCGGCTCCTGAAAGAGGTGTCAGTGCTGCATATAAAGCGGCCCGTGCAGCTTTGGCAATAGAACAACTTAATAGTGATTTACAGCCGGATAGTGATAATTTTCTGGGGAAAGGTACAATTGTAGTTTCCCAGATTCAGGTTCATGGACCTTCACAGTGTGCTGTGCCGGATCAGGCAATGCTGTATCTGGACAGAAGACTCACTTGGGGTGAAGATGCAGAACTTGCTATTAATCAGGTGAAAAAATATGTATCTGAAGCTGTTGGAGAGAGTGAAGATACAATATCTGTTGTAATGCCGTATTACAAAAAAACCGGTTGGAAAAATAGGGAGTATGGACAGGAACTCTATTTCCCAACATGGAAATTTCCGGAAAGTCATGAATTAGTTCAGAGTGGAGCTGCGGGTTATAGAGCCTTATACCAAAAGGATCCGGTTATAGATAAATGGACATTCTCAACCAATTGTGTTGCAACTTCCGGTAGACACAATATTCCTGCAATAGGATTTGGACCAGGAGATGAGCATGAAGCACATGCTCCGAATGAATCAAACAGGATTGATGATCTGGAGATTTGCGCTGCATTTTATGCAATGCTGCCGTATTCTTTAGAAAAATAGTTTTTGTTTGATGATTAGTCTGTAATTGATTATTTTGTATTAAGGGGTTTTTAGGTATGAACCATAATGTATCACAGAATTTTATTCATGGTAGAATCGGTACTCCGGTTAAACGACTGGATGCTGTCGAAAAAGCCGGTGGTTATGCGAAATATATTACTGATATGGATTTTGGCAGTGTGCTGTTTAGCCGTTTAATCAGATCCACTAAATCCAGAGCAAGATTAGTCAATGTATCCATCCCGACGCTTCCTGATGGTTATTATTATATAAGCAGAAAAGATATTCCTGAAGGCGGTGAAAACCGTCTGCATATGATTACCGATGACTGGAAAGTTTTTGCTGAAGACGAGGTTCGTTTTATTGGGGAAACTATAGGAATTTTAGTTGGTCCTAATAGAAGTTTACTTCTGAAATTGGAAAACATGATAGAAGTTGAGTACGAAGACTTTATTCCGGCCTTTACTATCGAAGAATCTCTTGATTTAAAGGGTGGCTCCTTATACGGTGATGATAATCTTTTTGTGGATTATCATCTTCAAAAGGGTGATCAGAATTTAACTTCTGTTTTTTCCGGCAGCCACAGGATAATTGAAGATGAAATCTGTACGGGTTTTCAGGAACATGTTTATATGGAACCTCAGGGTATGGTTGGATTTTTTGAAAATGGGAAATATGTGATTACTGCCTCCTGCCAATGTCCCTTCTATATGAGAAAAGCAGTTGCCGGAGTATTGGCCGTTGATTTAGATGATATTATCGTAAGGCAGGCCGTTACCGGTGGAGCTTTCGGGGGAAAGGAACATTTTCCGGACGTTATTGCCGGACCGCTGGTGGTAGCTCTTCATGTAATTAAAAAACCTATACAAATCATATTCGAGCGAAAGGAAGATATTAGTTTTACTGCAAAAAGGCATCCAAGCAGAGTAAAATTTAAAACTGCTCTTGACAAAAAAAATAAAATTATCGGTATGGATATAGACATAGCAATAAATGCAGGAGCATATCAAAGCTGTTCTCATATAGTACTGCAAAGAGCTATGTTCTCAATAAACAGTGTCTACGATATTCCAAATGTCCGTATTCGCGGCAGAGCTGTAGCAACAAACACTTTTCCTTCAGGTGCATTTCGTGGATTTGGAGCGCCTCAGGGAATTTTTGCATGCGAAATGCACATGTCACATATAGCCAGAGATGTTGGGATAGATGATGTTGAATTTAAAAAGCACTATTTTATTACTACCGGTGGGTTAACCGTAACAAATGGAAGAATTCATGAAGAGGTTAAACTTCCTGAAATGATGGATAAAATTCTTGAAGCCTCTGATTATGAGAGGAAGAACCTTGAATACGGCAAAGGAAATGGCCGTGCGATAAGCATGTCTTTCTATAATCATGGCGGCGGATTTACCGGTGATGGCGAAAAAGAGATTATTAAGGCAAAAGTTCGACTGAAAAAACATTCAAATAAACAGGTTAGTATATATATAGCAAATGTTGAGATGGGGCAGGGTTTTCAGACCACCTGTTCTAAAGTGGTTGCAAAAGTTCTTGGGATACCACTCACTGATGTAATATATGAAATGCCGGATACCTCAATTGCCGCAAATTCCGGGCCTACTGTGGCTTCACGGTCGATGATGGTGGTAGGGAAATTGGTGCAGAGAGCAGCTGAAAAACTTCTTGTCGATTGGGCTTCAGATGATGAAAATATTGTTGAAGTTGATTATGTTCAACCAGATGGTTTGGAATGGGATAACGATAATTTCCAGGGAGATGCGTATCCTGCCTATGGCTGGGGTATTTGCGCTGTCGAGGTACATGTTGATCCGATTACCCATGAAGTGAATACAGAAGGCATTTGGACTGTTCATGATGTTGGTGTTCCCATTGATGATTTGATTGTACATGGGCAGGTTCATGGTGGTGTGATTCAATCACTGGGTTATGGAAGCCTGGAGAAACTGGAGATTAGAAACGGTGCTTTCTATCAGAATACCCTTGCAGATTACATTATTCCTACTTCTATGGATTTTCCCTCAGTGAATAGTGATCTGGTAGAGAATCCTTATGAACACGGTCCTTTTGGCGCAAAAGGTCTGGGTGAATTGGTTTTTGACGGAGCAGCTGCTGCCTATGCGGCGGCAATCCAAAAGGCTATTGATAAGAAAATTTCAAGAATTCCGGTTAATCCGGAATATATTCTGAGTTTAAGGCGGAAATAATATGCAGGATATAACTTTTACACTAAATGGCAAAAGAATAACAGTTACTGTTAACCCCTTATCAAGACTTCTTGATGTTTTACGGGAAGAATTTGGACTTACCGCAGTGAAAGAAGGCTGCGGCGAGGGAGAATGTGGAGCCTGTTCTGTTTTTAAAAATGGGAAATTAGTGAATTCCTGTATAGTTCCTATGGGAACTGTGCAAGGGGTGGATATTATAACTCTTGAGGGAATTAGAGAAACTGAAGAAGGGAAATGTATTATAGATTCCTTTGCTGAAAGTGGAGCCGTACAGTGTGGTTTCTGTACTCCCGGTATGGTAATGGCTTCAGCTGCTTTATTGCGGACAATTCCAAAGCCTGATAAAAATCAGATACGGGAAGCTTTATCAGGAAATCTTTGTAGGTGTACAGGTTATACCATGATAATAACCGGAATTCAACTGGCAGCGAAAAGAGGTGAAGGAATATGGTAAAGAGTTATATCCCTAAAACACTTATAGCAGCGGTAAAAATTCGTAAAGAGACCGGTGCGGTACCTATAGCTGGGGGTACTGATCTTATGGTGAGATATCGCAATATCGCAGGAACCCTGCCAACCTTTCCCTGGCCAGTGATGTATATAAGCAACCTTGAAGAGCTGAAAGGTATTTGTAAAGAGCAGAATACGGTTATAATCAGGGCTGGAACTGAATTATCAGCAGTATGTGAATCTTCACTGGTTCATCCTGTATTACGTGATGCCGTACGGCAAATGGCAGCACCGGCACTTCGTAATTTGGGTACCCTTGCCGGTAATATTTGTAATGCATCTCCTGCTGGTGATGCTGTTTGTGTGTTATATGCTCTGAATGCGGAGGTTGAACTGGCAACAGAGAAAAGTATGAGGCGCATGCTTCTTTCAGAATTCATCACTGGACCTGGAAAAACTGAATTGAAATCCGATGAATTAATGACCGCAATCAGGATTCCAGTACTTAATGATAACGTATCGTTTTATAAAAAAGTTGGTACAAGGAAAGCGAATGCTCTCAGTAAACTCTCCTGTGCCGGATTACTCTGCAAGGAAAATGGGATTATTACTGATATGCGTCTAGCTGTTGGAGCAGTAGCACCGGTGGTTGTTCAGTCTGCTGAACTTGAAAAAAGTATACAGGGTATGAATTTTAGAGAATTTTCAAAATATGAAGATCATCTATTTCAAGCATATGCAGAGCTTATAGTACCAATTGATGATCAAAGATCAACTGCTGAATACCGGAAAACTGTAGCCTGCGGACTAATAAAAGAATTTTTCAAAATTATTAAAGAGGAGTTGGCCTGATGTCAAAGATTTTACTCAGGAATATTTACTGTTTAATGACTTCAGCAGAAGATAATGCGTTGGTTGGGTATGATTTACTAATGGCTGATGGTTTAGTTTTAGATATAGCTAAAGATCTGCTGGTACCGTCAAATGAGCCATGCAGGGTAATTGATTGTTCTCATCATGTTGTTATTCCCGGTATGGTTAATACTCATCACCATTTTTACCAAACTCTTACCAGAAATCTTCCGGCAGTACAAAATGCAAAACTTTTTGACTGGTTGGTATATCTTTATGAGATATGGAAATATCTGGATCCTGATTCAGTATACTACTCTTCGCTCCTTGCAATGGGAGAACTCCTGAAAACCGGATGTACAGCATCTACCGACCATCATTATCTCTACCCGGAAAATTTTTCAAGTGATGTTATGGAAATACAGTTTAAAGCTGCTGAAACGTTAGGCATGAGATTTAGCCCTACAAGAGGTTCAATGTCGTTAAGTAAAAAGGATGGAGGACTGCCTCCGGATTCAGTAGTACAATCTGGAGAAAAAATTATTGAGGATAGTTTACGGGTAATTGAAAAATATCACGATCCATCCCCGACATCTATGAAAAAAATTATTCTTGCACCTTGCAGTCCTTTTAGCGTTACAAAAGATTTAATGAAGGAATCCGCAAAACTCGCCAGAGCTTATGGAGTGAATCTACATACCCATTTAGCAGAAACCGCTGATGAAAATGAGTATTGTCTCTCAACCCACGGGAAAAGACCTCTCGCATTAATGGAAGAGTGTGAATTTATCGGCAGCGATGTATTTTATGCTCATGGAATCCATTTTAATGATGATGAAATACAAGTTCTGGCTGATACCAAGACTCAGATAGCCCACTGCCCATCATCAAATATGCGTCTTGGATCTGGTATTTGCAGGGTTAAAGATATGCTTTCAGAGGGGATTAATGTTGCTCTGGGTGTTGATGGTTCAGCCTCAAATGACACCTCTGATATGCTCGGTGAAGCCCGGGCAGCGCTACTGCTTCAGCGGGTTCGCTATGGCAGTGATTCTGTATCAGTAAGTGATATTTTTAAGATGGCCACAATAAATGGTGCAAATATGTTGAATTTTTCCAAATCCGGAAAGTTGGAGAATGGCTATAATGCGGATGCTGCTATCTTTGATCTCAGTGGATTTGAGTATTCCGGAAGTCATTCAGATCCTATTGCTGCACTGCTATTTTCCGGGTATAACCACGGAACGCAATATACCATTGTTAATGGTAAACTTGCAGTTGATAATGGAAGGCTGACTGGGTTTGATGAGTATGAACTTGCTGAGAAAGGGAATATTTCAGCCAACAGGCTTATGAAACTTGCTGGTTTGTAATAATTAGAATTGTATTTCGACAGGAGGACGACTGTATGATAAAAACATATTATAAAGCGGATAATGTAAAAGAAGTTCTGACGTTTATAACCAATCATGATAAAAAGGTTGGTTTTCTTGCCGGTGGGACTGATATAAATCGGTTAAATTCTCAGAGCAAATATGAAACTGTTATTGATATAACTTCAGCATGTTTAAAAGGGATACATAAAACTGATTCAGGATTAGAGATTGGCGCCTGTGTTACCTTTGAACAGGCACTGAAAGATTCATCAATTCCTGCTTATCTGATAAAGGCATTAAGATATGCCGGTTCAAGAACTTTAAGAAATATGGCAACTATTGGCGGAAATATAGCACTTCAGAGAAGTGACTCCTATCTTTTGCCAGTTTTAATTGCAGCAAAAGTCCGACTTCTAACCGTAGATCTTTCAGAAAATGGAGATTTAATTGAGGACAGCGTTCCAATTCGAGAATATATAGAGCATAGAGATATGTTTCAACATACACTTATAGACAGGATTTGTCTTGATAAACCTGAACGATTTGCTGCTTCAGAGAGATTCTGTAAAAGTGTTCAGGCTCCTCCTTCTATTGTTGCAGGTTTTGGAGCAGACTATTCAGAACAAAAAAAGATTTTAAATAATTTAAGGATTGTAATTGGAACAGCTTCTTATGGAATTTATAGACTCTTAAAAGTGGAGGAAGCGGTTAATCAGGGAGCAATTCAAACTGCCATAGAACTTGAGAAAGCAGTTATTGATGAAACAAAAGCAGTAAGTGATTTTACAGGGTCTGCCTCATACAAAAAATATCTTGCAGGAACTGCAGCAGCAAACTTCTTTACCGAATGTTTAACTGCTTCAGGCCGATAGGAGTATTGAAATGAATATTACTTGTAACATTAACAATAGACAAAAAACTCTGATTTGTGAACCTGGGGATTCCGTACAGAAAATTTTACACGAAGCAGGGTATATTGCGGTAAGAAATAGTGACGACGGCGAGGGGTTTGCCGGCAGTGATACAATACTGGTTGATGGAATTCCTAAATATGCTTCATTGCTTATACCAGGACAAATTGAGGGAAAAACCCTGCTTACACCTGATGGATTGGCAAAAGGAAGAACCTTAACAGTTGTTCAGCAGGCAATGGTTGATGCTGGAGTTGTTCAGTCAGCTTATAATGCTCCTGCTGCAGCGCTGTTAATTACCGATCTTCTTCAGAGAATCGAAGAACCTGCACGATATGATATTGATGATGCCCTCTCAGGTTTATTCAATAGAGCTACAGGGTATAAACAATTCTATAATGCCGTTGAACTCGCAAAATCAAGATTAAATAATACAAAATATAAAGGAGATACAATTCCTGAATTTCGAGATGAATTAAAATATATAGGAAAAGTTAAACCAAAAATCGATGGGAAAAAGCTGGTAGCAGGCTGGAGAGCATTTGTTGAAGATATGCTGGAACCTGGATCATGTATTTTAAAAATGGTAACCAGTCCTTATGCCCATGCATATATAATTTCTATTGATATTACGAAAGCATTAAATATTGATGGTATTGTTGACATCATTACATATGAAAATTGTCCAGATGTTTTCTATGGGCAGGCTGGACAAGGTTTTCCTGAACCCTCACCTTATGACAGGAAGATGTTTAATAAGAAGTTAAGACATGTGGGGGATCGTGTAGCAGCAATAATTGCTGAAAATGATCAGGCAGCAGAAATCGCTTCTGATTTAATAGATGTTAAGTATGAAGTTTTAAAACCGGTCCTTTCTCTTGATGATGCTATGAAGAAAAATGCTCCAGTTGTTCATAACAGTATTGTAGAGTATGTATCCGGTGAACCTGAAAACCTTCAAAAGTATAATGAAAAAGCTGATGAGCGTGACGGTAAGGTTATTTATCAATTCCCCATCCATGGAAATCCGCATAAAAATATAGCTGCAGCAGTTTCCGGTGGAATAGGTGATATTGAAAAAGGATTTTCTCAGGCTGAAGTTGTTATAGAACGTGAGTATAATACGTCTCAAATTCAGTGTACTCCTTTAGAAACCCATGTTGTCTATGCAAAAATGCGCGGTGATAAACTTATTCTTCATGCATCTACTCAGGTTCCCTGGCATATGCGGAGAATCGTTGCTGCTGCCTGTGGTATTAGCGAAAACCAGGTTCAGATAATAAAAGAACGAGTTGGCGGCGGGTATGGATCAAAACAGGATATATTACTGGAAGATGTTGCCGGATATGCTTCCTACAAAACAGGACGGTCAGTTTTCTATCGATTTACCAGAGAACAGGAGTTCATAGCAAACAGCACCAGGCATCCTATGAGGATTACAGTTAAACTTGGCGCCAAAAAAGATGGCTTACTTACTGGCGTCTATATGGATGTAAAAGCCAATACCGGCCCAACCGGTAATCATTGCTTAACCGTACCTATGAATGCCTGTTCAAAGTCATTACCACTTGTACTTTGTGATAATGTTAAGTTTGATGTAACAACTTATTACTCAAATATACCACCAACCGGAGCTTATCAAGGATATGGAGCTCCTAAAGGTAGTTACGCCATGCAGATGGCTCTGGCGGAACTTGCTGACAAACTGGAAATGGATCCACTAGCACTTATTGAGAAAAACAGAGTAGGAAAGGGTGACAGGCTTGAGATTTTACGGTGTCTTGGGGAAGGCCGCGAAGGAACTCCTGCCTTGATTGAGAGCTGTGGATTAGAAGAGGCACTGCTAAAAGGTGCAGAACTCATTAATTGGGGTAAAAAAGAGATTTCGGATTCACCGAATATATGTATAGGTAAAGGTGTTGTCATTGTACAGCAGGGGTCAGGGCTTCCCGGACTTGATCACGCATGTGCAGATATAAAAATGGTATCTGATGGAACTTTTATGCTTCATTCCGGCGGAGCGGATTTGGGAACTGGTTTAGATACTGTATCTGTTAAATTTGCGTCAGAAGTATTGTGTGTTGATATGGATCAAGTAGCTATTCTTTCAGGAGATACAGATAACACTCCTTTTGATACGGGTGCATACGCTTCAAGCGGTACATTTTTTTCCGGGAGTGCTTCAAAACTTGCTGCAGAAGATTTGAAAAAAAATATTCTACTGACAGCTTCAGCGATTTTGAAGGAAAATTCCAATGATCTTATTTTAGTGCATCCGGGAGCTGTCGAATCAATTAAGAGTGGAAAATTGCTAACATATAAAGAGATAGGGCATGAGGTGTTAACCGGAACAGGAAGTGGACAGTTATTTGGTACTGCATCATTTACAACAGATAAATCGGCATTCCCCTATGGAGCACATTTTTGTCAGGCAGCAGTAAATACTAAAACCGGTGAAATAAAAATAGAGAAGTATTATGCTCTTCAAGACTGTGGGACACCTATAAATCCTGAATTAGCTCTGGGGCAGATCTATGGCGGTGTGCTAAAATCAATAGGTCATACTCTTTATGAAGAGCTAGTACTTAATGATAAGGGAGAGTGTGTGAATCCGGTTCTTAGAGATTATGGGGTTCCTATGATTAGTGAATTGCCTGATGTATTTGAAGCTGTTTTGATTGACACCGAGGATCCTTATGGACCTTATGGTGCAAAATCAGTTTCTGAAATTAGTACAAATGGAGCCGCCCCGGTAATAGCAAATGCTATTCATGACGCCGTAGGTGTTTGGATACGGGATTGGCCGATTACACCAGAAAAAATTCTTAGAGGTTTAAGTAAAATTTAATAAATGAAAGGTATGCGATGCAGATAGTTATATAACTACGTATGGATGGAGGAAGATGAAAAATGGGAAAAGAATCAGTTAGCGGTCTTATACAGGAATTGAAAAATCTAAATACAAAGAAGATGTATCTTAATGATTTTTTGCACACATGGATAAAGGATGATGATGAAATTAGTGCAGTATTTAAAACAGCAGAAATACTCAGAGGATTAAGAGAGCTGAATATTTCACCGAAAGTTTTTGATAGTGGATTGGGAATATCTTTATTTCGTGATAATTCGACCAGAACCCGTTTCAGTTATGCAAGTGCCTGTAATTTACTAGGTCTCGAAGTTCAGGATCTGGACGAAGGGAAAAGCCAGATAGCTCATGGGGAAACAGTACGTGAAACAGCTAATATGATCTCATTTATGGGTGATGTTATTGGAATTCGTGATGATATGTATATCGGAAAGGGACATACCTATATGAAGGAAGTTGCTGCTGCTGTTCAGGAAGGGTATGAAGATGGGATTCTTGAACAACGGCCAACCCTTGTAAATCTGCAGTGTGATATTGATCATCCTACACAGTCTATGTCTGATATGCTTCATGTTATTAATCATTTTGGTGGAGTAAATAATCTTAAAGGGAAAAAAATTGCTATGTCATGGGCATATTCACCCTCTTATGGAAAGCCTCTGTCTGTTCCTCAGGGAATAATTGGGTTATTTACCAGGTTTGGTATGGATGTAGTTCTTGCACACCCCGAGGGTTATAATGTAATGCCTGAAATAGAAGATATTGCCAAGAATAATGCAGCAGCCAGTGGAGGAACCTATAAAAAAGTTAATACTATGAAAGAAGCTTTTGTGGATGCAGATATCGTATATCCCAAAAGCTGGGCACCCTTTGCAGTTATGGAAGAGAGGACACAACTGGTTGAAAACGGTCAGTTTGATGAGCTTGGAAAATTAGAGCAAACCTGTCTTGAAAAGAATGCTCAATATAAGAACTGGGAGTGTACTGAGGATCTTATGCGCTCTACAAAAGATGGTAAAGCACTCTATATGCATTGCCTTCCAGCAGACATTTCCAAAATTAGCTGTGAAAAAGGTGAAATAGAGGCCTCGGTATTTGACAGATATCGAATACCATTGTATAAAGAAGCTAGTTACAAACCGTATATTATTGCAGCGATGATCTTTTTAAGTAAATTTAATGATCCGGCTGATAAACTAGTTAATATTATGGGATCTGGTGTAAATCGGATTCTATAATTATGAAGGTTGTTGAAACCTCCATAACCCAAAACCCTGCCGGCTGTCCCCGCAGCCGGCTTTTTAAACAAAGCGGATAGAAATTAATTTTCTAACCGGGCTGTTCGCAGCCGGCTTTTTTAACAAAGCGAACCTAAAGCTTTTCGTATAATTTGTTGTTTATAAACACATCCACTAGTTCTGGATCAAATTGTTTTCTTTTATTTTGCACTAATTCAAGAAGTGCATTATCAAGTGAGAGATTCTTTCTGTAGGCTCTGTCACTGGTCATAGCATCAAAGGCATCTGCCAAAGTAACAATTCGTACTAAAAGAGGGATTCTTTTGCCAGCCAGGCCATCAGGATAACCAGTACCATCATAACGTTCATGATGATTTCTGACTATGGGAATATATGGGGTAAACATATCAATATGGTTTAAAATTTTCACACCAGTTTCAGGGTGAGTTTTTATTAAATTATATTCACTATGAGTTAATTTCCCGGGTTTATTCAAAATGTTTTCAGCTATTCCAATTTTTCCAATATCATGGAGCAGACATCCTCCCTCCAATATTGTCAAATCAGACTCTGATAAATGTATTTTTTTTCCTAACACAAGTGACAGTTCGCATACTCGATTACAATGTCCCTTTGTGTATGGATCTTTTTGCTCAATTGTTTCTGAGAAAGCTTTAATAGTAGCCATTGTAGTTCGCATTATAGTATGATGTGCTTCACCAAGCTGTTCTTCAAGAATTTTTTGCTGCTGAGAATTATTTTGCAGTTTTACCTTTTCGGCAAATTTTGCTTTCGATTTTTTAATAACATCATTGATCCTGTTTATCAATTCGCTTCTTCTAACAGGCTTTGAAAGATAATCTTCGGCACCCTTGCGAATCGCTTTCATTCCTGTATCAAGATCAGTAAAAGCAGTAAGCATTATTACCGGGATATTGGGATATTTACTCTTTAAGAGAGTGAGAAGTTCCAGACCTGAAATACCAGGCATTTTTATATCCAGAACAATACAGTCAATTTCAGCAGATTTGAGACTTAGAAGATTTAAAAGAGAGTTTCCGCTATCACAAATTGATACCTCAAAGCCTTCTTTTGTTAATATTATCTGAAGTATTTTCCTGATTGAAGCATCGTCATCTGTTGCAACTATATGATAAGCCATAAATTATCTCCACCTATGATTTATTAGTAAAAGGAAACTTACAAAGAAAAGGTACTTCCTTTTTATACTGGTTATAGTCCCTAAAAACAATCGGGAATATATATATGTCTTCAACGAGGATAAGTGCTAGATTACATAAGGTCAATACTGCAGTAAGCAGCAGTATTTCTCTCTGTAAAAACAAACCAAAAATAGCAGCATTAAATAGAGTCATCCAAATAAAGCCGGGGTGACGGGAAAAGCTGTAAGTTCCCAGCTTATAGACTGTTCTGATTTTGTCATCTACCAATACTTTTCCCTGTTTAATTTTGAGTGGGATTTCCAGGAGCACTGAATATATCAGTAAAAGGAAAAGTACAGTAATCAATATAATAAATAAAATAGTCAACCAACCCGGAATTGTATTATTAGGTATATAATTGAAGAATATAAGTAGATACGGAGTTAAAATTATCGGATAACTTATATAGGTGATAACCGTAACAATATTACTTTTTTTTATTTGAGAAAGATCATGAATAAGTAATATGATATATCCTGCAATAGATAGAAAAATTAGTTTGCCTAAATTCATGTTTTTCCTGTACTATAGAACCATAGATATGAAGTTACCATTTGAAGTTTCCGGTTATTTATATATAATATTTATTAAATTATATGATAGCATATGAATCGAAAACTTCTCATTTATCTTTAATACAACAATAAGGATATACTATGATTTTTGATGTTTCTACCATAATTCCTGCAATGGCGTTCACTTTATATGTTTTCTTTGCAATATTCGGCTTTATTCAATATAACAAGGTTCATTATTACTGGTCTTTCCAGTTTTATGTTTTAGCTATGACCCTCTGGAGTTTTGGCTCTTTTATGATGCATCTGAACAGCCCGATCCTTACGCCGCTTTTCTGGAACAAGATTATGCTGGTCGGGATGCTGTCAGTTCCGTTTATTCTTATCCATTTTGTGGCCGATATCATGGAGTATCATAAAAGGAACTTCAGAATTTTTGTTAAATTCAGTTATACGCTGATTGCTTTTCTGATGTACTTTAATTTTAGCGGGACGATCGTTTCCGAAGCCGGGTTTACTGATGGTCAGTTTTTTTATAAACTTGGGCAGGGAGCAATTGTTGCATATTCCATAAGTTATATCTATTTATTCGGCACTTTCCTGCTCATGGTGATTTCGAGCAGGAAAATCAGCAGCCCAAAAGCCAGGAAAAAAATGTTTCTACCCCTGCTGGGAACAATTATTATGCTTATTGGTATTCTGATTAATCTTTCACCAACACTTGGAAAATATCCCTTTGATATTTTCGCCGCAGGAATAAATGCAGTCCTGCTTTTCTATACAATCTATAAATTTAAACTTGTTAGTTACTCGAAAGTTGCATTGCAGGTAATACTTGTATTGATTTTATCAATTGCAGCAATAATCATATATTACCTTCTTATCCTTTTGATTCAAGTATTGAATCCTGATTTTGCCCCATATGAGATTCTGCCGGTTGCCACAATTCTCGGATTTGCAACAGCCCTGATTATTTCCCCCCTGCGTAATTTTATGGCTTATATTGTCGATAAGGTGATAATACCCAAGAGGCATCCTTATCAGGCAACTATTCGGGAACTTAGTCAGAAACTTACAACAGTACTTGATTTAAAAGAACTGGGTGAAAAAGTGGTTGTCAGTTTGAAAAACGGGTTAAAAGTAGACTGGGCAATATTTCTGGTAGAGGATATTAAAAAGGAGGGTAATAAGTTTAAACTTCTTGCCAATAATAACTGTCCTACAGAAACTGGTATTGGTGATACTGTGTATTTTGAGTTTGATAAGCAGCTGCAGAAAGAGATTGATTTACTGAAATGCAGGAATATCAGCTCACTTATTTATCCTGAACAGAGAGAAGAGGCTTTCAATATCAGTGGCCAGCTTCCGCCTGCTGATATAATTATTCCACTTGTTTACAGAAAACAGATTTCCGGATATGTAATCAGTAGGTTCCCTGAAAATAAGAACATTATATCTAAATATGAGACAGATGCCCTGGAAATTCTTGCTGCACAATGTTCTCTTTCTCTAAAAAATGCACTCTCTTTTGAGTATATTCGTGCTCAGGGTGATGAACTTTATCTTAGTAAAGGCAAATTGGAAGCGATATTTAATGGTATAGCTTCACCAATAGCGATGACTGATGTGGATTATACAATAATAGAAGTTAATAATGCGACAACTATGTTTTTCGGAAAAGTTCGTGAGAAACTCATAGGGGAAAAATGTTATAGAGTTTTTTTCAACAGAACCCGCCCCTGTACTTATTGCAAATCACTTGATTGTATCCATGGTGGAGGCATGACAGAATCTGAGGCTGAAGTGAATAATGCGATCTATTCTTTTCAGTTCAATATTGTGCGTGTCCCCCAGAATCAGAAATTGGTTTTTATTGAGATAATTAAGGATATAACTGAACAGAAACGATTGCAGGATGATCTTATAAGAACTGAGAAAATGGCAGGTATAGGTACACTTGCAGCTGGAATTGCACATGAACTTAATAATCCTCTGGCAGGTATAGCAGGGACTGCTGAAATAATTCTCTCTGAAATAACGGAGGATTCACCGATCAGAGAATACGCTGAGGATATTTTATCATACTCAATGAATGCTGCTGATGTTATTAAAGAGTTATCCGTTTATACGAGAAAAGAGGAAAAACAGCTGCAGGAAGTGGATCTGGTGAGGATCCTGGAATTCTCGCTGCGGCTGGCAACCAGAGGTATTGATTCACATGATATAAATGTGACCAGGAATTATCATGCTCTTCCACATGTTAAAGCTAATGAGAGTGAACTTCAGCAGATGTTCCTAAATTTGATTGTGAATGCCATTCAGTCAATGGATGGTAAGGGTGACTTGATGCTCTCCTGTAATGAGGAAAATGGTTCCGTATCCATTATTGTGGAGGATACAGGCTGTGGGATCCCGCCGGAAAACCTGAATCAGATTTTTACTCCCTTTTTCACTACAAAACCACCCGGAACTGGTACAGGGTTGGGTTTGACAAACTGCTACAGTCTGGTTGAGAAGATGTCAGGGAGGCTGCGGGTAAGGAGTACGGTTGGGAAAGGTTCAGTATTTACCGTTATATTTCCTATAACCGAGGCTGGCAAAAATACCATTCACTTCAAACTAATCACAAATGATGAGTTGGGATTGAATGATATTTTCTATCTCCAAAGAAAAATTCTGATAGGGGAAAAGGGGTATATAGAGGAGTCAATCCAACGCACGTTTGAGAAGGATGCGATGCACATCCTTGCTTATCGTGGGATACACCCGGTTGGGACAGTTTCGCTGCTGACGTCATCAAAATTCTGGCCGCTTCCTGTATCGGAGTATTTTAATGTTGATGAGTTGCTTAGTAAGAAAAACAGTGCGGAAATAATCAGGCTTGCAGTTCTTCCGGACATGAGGAATACAACAGTTTCGATTGGTCTTGTTATGCTTATTTTTCTTCTAGCAAGGTCAATCGGGGTAGAGAAGTTGGTGATCGATATATTTAAAGAGGATACAAAAAACATTAAATTATATAAAAAATTAGGGTTTGTTGAAATTGGTGATTATTATTCCCCGGCTGCTGTAACGGTTTTAATTCGACACGGAAAGACAGCTATGGAGAAGGATGAAAATCGCCTTACAAGGTTTTTAAAGCCTCTATACAGAAAGTTAGTACCTATGTTTGATTTTGGTGAGTATACTCAGGGTGTTATACAGGAAATGGATAAAATTATTCCGTTGGATATGTAGGTACGAATAGAGAAGAAATTGGGTAAAATAAATACATCCCATAAATACAACACTAAAAATATTTTTAATTTGATTCCCTGTAGATAATAATTGATTCATCCACATGAGTAACATTCAATTTTGCACCATACAAATTTGTTAAATTTTCAGCAGTAAGTATAAATTTTGATTTATCTGCCAGAAATTTTTTCCCCTCACTAAGCATTATAATATATTCAGCGATATGAGCAGATGCGGATGGATCATGTGTGGAAAAAAGGATAGTGAGTCCGCTCTTTCCAAGCTCTTGAAGGATATCCAAAACTTTCTCGGTATTCCCAGGGTCAAGGCTGCTGGTAGGCTCATCAAGAAGAAGAATTTCCGGTTGCTGAGCTAATGATCTCGCAAGCATTATTAGCTGTCGTTCGCCTCCGCTTAAAGAAGTAATGCTTCGGGAATGTAGATCCGTAAGCCCTACAGATTCCAGAGCTTCGAATGCTATTTCAATATCTTTTTTACCGGGCAAACCAAGTTGAGGAAGGTAGGGAGCCCTGCCGAAAAGAACATAATCCAAAAGTGTAAAAGAAAATTGGAGCGGTTCATTCTGTGGGACAAGACTAATAAGTTTGCTTCTCTCACGACGGGAGTAAGAGGATAAGTCTCTTCCTTTAACCAGTACCTTTCCAGTATTTGGTTTTTTCCAGCCCAGGAGGATATCAATCAGTGTTGTTTTTCCTGACCCGTTTGGTCCAAGGAGAGAGGTTATTACACCATTTGGAATATCTAGTGATATATCATGAAGAACTGTTTTTGCAGAGTCCTGATACGTGTATGTAATTCTTTCCAGGCTAAATATATTTTCTGTCATATAGTTTTACCAAGACTTTTTCTTGATGTTAGTAAAATAATAAAAAGCAGGGCACCACCAATACTGGTTAGTATTCCAAGAGGTAATTCCCCTGCTAATAAAGATCTTCCAACTGTATCACAAATAAGTAAGTAGAGAGCCCCTAAAATCATTGATACGGGAAGAGCAAATCTGGAATCGGATCCTACAAGTTTTCTGGCCAAATGAGGAACAATTAAACCTACCCACCCAACCAGACCTGAGACTGATATTGCAGCAGCAGTTCCTGCAGTAGCTATAAATAGAAGCAGACGTTTTTCAAATACCGGTGAAATTCCCGCAGCATGTGCCGATCTGTTATCTAAAGAGAGTATATTTAAGCGCCATCGATACAAGTACAGTATGGTTAAGCTGATTATACAGATAAATAGTATAGATAATAAAGTCTTCCAGTCAGCATTCCATAACCCGCCAAGGAGCCAGAAAGTAATATCCTGTAATTCGCTCATCGGATCTGCGATATATTTTAGAAGTCCCAGACCTGAAGAGAAGAGCGCTGAAACTGCAATACCGGCAAGAATTAACCTGAGTATCCATCCACCAAAATTAAACTTTGATGCAAGAGAAAAGGAGAGAATCAGGCCGATAACTGCAAATAATGCAGAGCTGATTTGTGTAAGAACAGGAATATAACCAAACAAAAGGATGCTGCCTGCTGCCCCGAATGCAGCTCCCTGAGAAACTCCAAGAAACCCGGGTTCAACTAGTGGATTTGCAAATAGCATTTGAAAAACATATCCTGATGATGCTAAAACAGCACCGATTAGTAATGCAGATAAAATTCGGGGAATTCGGATAATCCATAATATCTTCAGAGCCAAATCGTCGGTTAATACGATTGTTGGTGATGAAATTCCAGCTTTTGGATAACGGCCGGTGAATAGGGAGATTGCTATTACAATACTTGTTATAAGCGTAAGTATAAGAATTACATAGGCTGGTTTCAGTTTTCTTGCTTGATTATTGTCTTTCATACATAATTATTCTATGGTAAGTAAAGATTTACGATAACGATCGAGAATAGTATATATAAATGATGTCTCAGTAATGCCATAAAAATCATTGTAAAAAGATACGATCTCTTTTTCGATATCAATCATACTGAAGATTTCCGGGTGTAAATCCTTTGCTAGCCATTGAAGACCAAGAATCCATCGTGTATCAGGTTGAGCCCAGTTATGGAAATCTGCCGGAAATGATTTAATTTGATTATTTTGATAGGCTGATAAATTCTGCCAAAGAGACGAATTTTTTATTTCTTCCATGAAGTGATTGGTTAGTGTTTTATAGCTAATAATATAAATTCGATCTGGATTCCACTGAGATATTTGTTCAAAACTAATCTTCTGCCAGCTAATAGATCCTGCAGCTTCTTCCCAAACAGGAATTGCCCCGGACTCTTTTACTAAATATGTTTGTATCCAGGATTCCGGTGGAATCTGAAAAGAGGTTATCCCATCTGATATTGTTGTGTAGAGCAACAGAACATTCTCTTTTTGCATCTCTTTAAGGGAGGAAAGCTTCTCTCTTATGTGAGTAAGTCTGGAAGAATATGCAAAGCAGATCTCATCAGCGCGACTCTCCTGATGGAGAAGTTTTCCAAGTTCCTGAATTTCCTGTAAATAATCATCAGAGTTCTCAAGATTCACAGAAAATACCGGGTAACTTAAATTATCTAAAGTTTCACCCACTGAGGAATAATTACGATCTTTCATAATTACCAAATCTGGATTAAGGCCGGCAATTTCTTCGGCACTTACCGAATGAGGGAGCCGTTCTGGAATAGGAAGATCTGGTAGCAGAAGATCGTAAAAGTCTCCTAACCCCTGATCAGTTATTCCCATAGCTAAAATATGTGATCTGTATTCCTGGAATAGGGATAGTGCATCAGCTGCTATCATTGTTGCCTTCCCGGCAATAATAATTGATGTAGGTTTTTCTTCTAAGGACACAACTCTGCCCAGAGAATCCACTGCCTTATATATTGATTCATCTGCAGATCCGTTTGTTTCCAGGATACCTATTGTTTGTGTATTACTAGTGGTATTAATTAGATTTTTTGTTGCTTCATCAGATGAGCATGAGGAGATTAGCAGTACAAATAATAGAAAGAAAATTACTAAAATTGAAGATTGGGTTAGTAGATACTTATTTTTCATTATTATTCCCTTTTTATTAATATTATTATGAAAATACCATTATACAAACAATAATACAATGGAGAATATGATATATAAAAAATACTATTTAACATTGTAAAAACAGTTAATAACTAGTAGGCTTAGATAATTAACGCTATATACCATCATAAGCAAATAAGGAATAGTTGTAATGAATGCTAACCTCAAAAAAGATTTACAAACTCTTAAACAAGCACATAAAAAAATAGCAGTAACAACTGAACTGGAACGGAACAAAGTTCTTGAAGCTCTACAGTATAAACTAATTGAAAGAAAAGCAGAAATATTTTCAGCTAATCGACGGGATATTGAAAAGGCAGAAATAGAGTTACTTTCTAAACAGCTTATAAAAAGACTCTACTTTAATGAGGGGAAGCTCAAATCAGTAATTGATGGAATAAAACAAATAATCTTACTGCCTGATCCCAAGGGCAGGATACTTGAAGCCAGGGAACTGGACGAAGGGTTAATCCTGAAACGGGAAAGCTGTTCAATTGGTGTTATTGGTATGATTTTTGAATCCCGACCGGATGCATTGATACAAATCGCTGCACTATGTCTAAAAAGTGCAAATTGTATAGTATTAAAAGGCGGGTCAGAAGCTGCTGAAACTAACAGGAAATTAGCAGAGATAATACGTGATGTATCTGATGAACTCAACTTTGCAGCAGTTGGTTCCAGGTGGATTTATCTACTGGAAACCCGTGAACAGGTAAAGAAGATGCTTGAACTTGATGAATATATTGATTTACTTATTCCACGCGGATCAAATGAATTTGTTAAATATATAATGAACAATACAACAATTCCGGTTTTGGGTCATGCTGATGGAATTTGCCATAGCTATATCCACTTTGATGCAGATATTAAAAAAGCTATTAAGGTGATAGTTGATTCAAAATGCCAGTATCCGGCAGTATGTAACGCTCTGGAGACACTTTTGGTACATCGGAATATTGCAGATCGATTATTACCTGAACTTTTAACGGCCCTTGAATCTGAAGGAGTCGAGGTTCGCGGGGATGAGAAGTGCAGGGTAATCATACCATGTGTTCCAGCTGTTGAATTAGATTGGAAAACTGAATATCTGGATCTGATTCTCTCTATTAAGATCGTTGAATCTATTGATGCGGCAATTTCACATATTCATACCTATGGTTCAGGACATACAGATTCAATCCTTACTGAATCAATTACAACGGCAGAATATTTTATGAATACTGTAGATTCCGCAGATGTTTTATGGAATTGCAGTACAAGATTTGCCGATGGTTTTCGATATGGATTAGGCGCAGAAGTGGGTATCAGTACCCTGAAAATTCATGCACGAGGCCCAGTTGGACTCGAAGGTTTAATGAGTTATAAGTGGAAAATATATGGAAATGGGCATATTGTAGCTGATTATTCAGGAGAAGGGTGTCGACAGTTTACACACAAAAATTTGACATAGGAGTAACGTGTGCATCGTAATACTGAGTTAGTAAAAAGGATTACAATCAAAATAGGTACAAATCTCCTTAGCAAAGAGTCTGGAATAAATATCGATTTTCTAAAAGATATTACCTCTCAGATTTTTGCTCTTCAAAATATGGGATATAAAGTTTTGTTGGTCAGCTCAGGTGCAATAGGGCTGGGAGCAGGAGAACTTGGAATTACCGAGAGGATCCAGGCAATTCCAATGAGGCAGGCCTGTGCATCGATTGGACAACCTATACTAATGCAGTATTATCGTGAGTTATTCCAGGGTGTGGATATTATAATTTCTCAGATTATTTTAACAAGAGAAGTTCTGAATAATAGAATGAGTTTTATTAACTTAAAAAATGCAGTTGAAACCTTGCTTGATTTGAGAGTAATTCCGATCTTTAATGAAAATGACAGTGTTTCTACTTCAGAAATTGGTACTGCATTTGGTGATAATGACACCTTAAGCGCACTCATTGCAAGTAAAACTGATTCAGATTTATTAGTTATTCTTACTGATATAGATGGTTTATATAATAAGGATCCTGCAAAGGGAAATGGGGCTGTCCTTATTCCCTATATAGAAGATATTAATGATGAAGTTAAATCCTGGGCAGGTAACGTATCAGGGAGTACCTTTTCAACAGGTGGTATGAAAACAAAACTTACAGCTGCTGAAATAGCAGCCAGTGCAGGATGTGCAAGTATAATTGCAGATGGAAGAGAAGATAATATTCTGGTACGACTTCTTAAAGGTGAACAATTAGGTACCTATTTTGCTCCAAAGGATAAAATACCCCAAAGAATTCGCTGGATTATGCACACTCAGCCCTCCGGAACAATTATTATTGATGAGGGAGCAGTAGATGCTTTGAGGAATAAGAAAAGTTTGCTGCCCGTTGGGGTAATACGTGTTGAAGGTGTTTTTGAGCGTGGTACAGTAGTAATGATTAATAATGTGGCAAAAGCGGTTACTTCATGCAATAGTGAAGAGATAAGAAGAAATATCGGCAATACAAGAAGAGCTATAATAGCAAGACCTGAAGATATAGTTTTTTTATAAAAACAGGATGAACAAATAAGTTATGAGAGAACGATATACCGTACGATTAGCCAAAAATTATAAGACCCCGCAAATTGGTGAAATTACTATAGCTATGATTCATCGTAAAGGAAAATTTGGAATAGAGTATTCTCTTGATAAACTGATTCCTTACAGACTTTTTGAATGCCTATATATCATTGAAGAGTCTGAAGTCGAGGGTAGTTTAGAATATCTCCTAAAAACATATCCATGGGTAAAGTTTTTAGTGTTTTCAGGAGTACCGAACCCGGGAATGAAAATAAATGCTGCTTCCAGAGAATTAATGACTAACTATTTTTGTTTGGTTTGGGATGACATGGAAATATCCTCAGGTATGGAACCGAAACTTATAAAATGGCTGAATATGCATAAAACAGTATGTGCTTCACCCATATTGTATAGCTCTAATGAACTGATCCCCTCAATTAATGTTCCAGCCTTTACTGATTCAGGGTTTACAACTCTATCATTTCTTCCATTTAAGGATTTAACAGAGAATTTTTTCCCAACCGATTTTTGTGGTATTTATAATCGTGTCTCTTTTCAAAGATTACGTGGTTTTAACGAAGATTTTACTCTGCCGTTTTGGCAGCTGGCAGATTTTGGGGTGAGAAACTGGGTTAGTGATAATAGAATTCTTGGCTGTAATGGATTTTCCTGCACCTATGACTCTGCACCTCCACATCTCGATATTACTGCTGGAAAAGAGTATGAACTGTTTCAGAAACGGAATACGAGTTTCCGTTTTAATACCCATGATAAATTTGTTTTTAAAAAAAGTTTCGCTTTTAGAAAACTTCTAAGCAGAATTGAGAAGAGTGAAATAAAAGAACTGCATCATTGGGCAAAAAAAGATTTATTTACCATAATTGAAAACTGGGAACCGCCAACTGAGGAATTTCACTAATGCGACTGTTTCAAACCGGTAATCATAAGAGTTTTCTCTTAATTGAAGTTATTTTCAGTACTCTTCTAATTAGTATCCTGAGTATATCAACACTTACTGCAAATTCTTTTTTTATGCAGCCGACAGGTGTAATTATTATTGATGCCGGTCATGGCGGTGATGATCCGGGTGCAGTTGCAGAACTATTAATTGATGATATTCAGACTATCTATTATGAGAAAGATATTAATTTAGCAATTGCCAATAGAGTCGCATATATTTTAGAAGAGAAGTTTCCAGAAATTCTTATAGTTAAAACACGAAGTGATGATTCAAGTATCTCTCTTTGGGAGAGGACTCAGTATGCAAATTTACTTGAAACTGCAATAGGAACCAGTAAGATTTTTATATCTATACATGCTAATAGTGCTCCTAATATTAATGCATTTGGATTTGAGGTATGGAAACTGTATCCTTATATAACTCATGATTTCTATTCATCCGAGGTTAATGAATCTTCAATTTTGAAATTCGTTGATATAACAAATAGTTCCTTAAACAGGGAATTGGACGAATCTGATTCCTTTTTAGCTGAAAGTATCCAGTCGGCTCTTGAACATGGGATCGGTGATAAAACCCGAAACAGAGGTGTAAAAGAATCAGCATTTTATGTACTAAAACAGACATATATGGTTTCAGTTCTGATAGAAACGGGTTTCATGTCATATGAAGATGAATTGATTCGTCTCATTGATCCTGAATATCAGAATTCTATTGCTGCTTCAATAGTTGAAGGTATTAACATGTATATTGAGAAAGCGGTAAATTAAATCGCACAGAAAAGATTGCTACTCCTTTCTGTATCTAAATTTGCTTATCAAAGAGTTTTTAACTGCTTTTAAATCAGGAGATAGTGAGACTTTATATATATGTGGATTTATTAAACGTTTATAAGACTTATGGAGCGTTTTTAACTCGTTTTGAACATTTTTTTGGATTGTTTCAAGTGTTGGGCTTTTAATAATTCTCTTCCCATTTTTAATTTTAAGCTTCAGCAAAGGTTTTATCTCTACATATTCATCTGAATGGAGGATAAAGATATCAGCTTCACTAAATGGATGAAGAAATGTATAATTCTTTCCTGGAATTATAGACTCATCATCAAGAGTAATTAGATCAGCCAATACATTTCCTTCAGAACCATAAAAACGATATACCTGCTTAATACCAGGATCAGTAGTTTTAATTGAAGTATTTGAGACTTTCATGGTAGGTTCAAATGATCCCTCAGTATTCATTTTCGCAGCTAGTTTATACACCCCATTCATTGATGACTGTTTACCGCCTGTAACCAGATGGGTTCCAATTCCCCAAACATCAATGGGTGCACCATCGGAGACAAGAAGATTAATTATATCTTCATTTAAATCGTTTGAAACAATTATTTTAGTATCCTGAAGTCCGGCCTGATCTAAACGATCACGTACATTTCTACTAAGATAACTTAGATCACCACTATCAATTCTGACTCCGATTGATTTTCCCTTTGCTTTCATCTCTTTTCCGACAATGATAGCATTCTCAATACCAGAACCCAGTGTATCGTATGTATCAATAAGAAGGCTGCAGGAATCGGGATATATATCAGCATATACTTTAAAAGATTCAAGTTCTGATTCAAAAGCCATTACCCAGGAATGTGCCATTGTTCCATTTACCGGTATACCAAAGTTTTTTCCTGCAAGTGTGTTTGATGTAGCAAAGGCACCTCCAATAAATGCGGCTCTTGATGCTGAAAGAGCACCATCGATTCCCTGAGCTCTTCGAAGACCAAATTCAAGGACCTTTCCATAGTTAGAAGCATGAAATACATGAGACATTTTTGTAGCAATCAAAGTTTGAAAATTAATAGTGTTCAGTAGAATGCTCTCAATTAGTTGAGCTTCAATTATACTGCTGTGTACACGAATCAGCGGCTCTCCCGGAAAAATAACGGTACCCTCATCCATAGCATAGATGCTGCCACTAAATTTGAATGTACCGAGATATGCAAGAAAATCATCCTTAAAGATACCGGTGGATCTTAGATATGATATATCATCCTGAGAAAAATGGAAATTTTCAATAATATCTATGAGATCATTTAGACCGCAGAAAACTGCAAAGCCGCCATTAAATGGTTGAGATCTGTAAAACATATCAAAAACAACGGCTGGATTCTTTTTTTCAAGAAAACAACCCTGCGACATGGTAAGTTCATAAAAATCAGTAAGTAATGCTGAGTTTTTCATTGTTACATCCCGAATATTTAATTATTTGCTGCCTGAATAATCTCAAACCCTGTATAAGGTATAAGATTCTTCGGTATTCGCACAGAACCATCTTCTTGTTGAAAATTTTCAAGTAGAGCAATCATAGATCTGGATAATGCCATTGCTGTCCCGTTAATCATATGTACAAACTCTGTTTTTCCATCAGATCTATATCGTGAGCCCAGTCTTCTTGCCTGGTAATCAGTACAGTTGGAAGCACTGGTAATCTCTCCCCAGTCACCAGAATCACCCCTTCCCGGCATCCATGCTTCAATATCAAATTTACGGTAAGCGGGAGCTCCTAAATCGCCGGTACAGGTGTCAACAATGCGATAAGGTATCTCAAGTCCCTGAAATATTTCTTCTTCAATAGCAAGCAATTCTTCATGGATACGTTCAGAATCTTCGGGTAATGCATATACAAACATCTCAATTTTTGTAAATTGATGAACTCTGTAGAGACCTTTCGAATATTGACCGGAGGCCCCTGCTTCTTTTCTGAAACAATGAGAAAGACCGGCAAGCTTTATAGGGAGTTCTTCAGTATCAAAAATTTTACCTGCATAATAACCGCCAAGAGTTATTTCTGCAGTACCAACAAGGCAAGTTCCGGTATCTTCAATTGAATAGATATTACTTTCAGTTCCTCTTGGATTAAATCCTATACCTTCAACGATACTCTCTTTAGCAATATCAGGAGTAATGGTCAGAGTAAAACCATGTTTTCGCAAGATATCCATTGTATAGCGCTGTAAAGCAAGCTCCAGAATAACCGCATCATTTTTAAGATAATAGAACTTTGTCCCGGAAACCTGTGCCGCTGTCTCAAAATCAATGAGATCAAGAGCTGATCCAAGTTCAACATGGTCTTTCGCCTTAAAATTAAAAACGGGTATTTCTCCACTTCTTTTTAATTCCAGATTATCTTTATCCTCTTTTCCAACCGGAGCAGATTTATGTGCATAATTAGGGATTTGGGATGCAGATTTGTAATACTCTTTTTCAGTGAGTGTAAGAGTTTGATCAATTTCCGCAATAGCTTCTTTTAATCGTTTTCCTTCCTGGATAAGGATACTTCTCTCATCCTGAGACAACTTCCCTTTCATTTTTTTTGCATTTTCATTTCTTTGCATTCTCAAATCTTCATTTTTCTGTATGAGGGATGCCCGTTTCTCTTGAAGAGTAAGAATCTCATCGAGGTCAACCTGCATGTTCCGTGCTGTTATATTGTTTTGAATCTCTTCTTTTCTTTGTTTTAGTTCTTTCAGATCTATCATATAAGTTCCTTTTTGTGAAGTTAGTTTTTTTCAAGATCCCTTGCTCTCTGAGAAGATGCAGAAACTGCATCCATAACTGCGGCGTTCATTCCTCCGCTTTCAAGAGCAGCGATTCCCTCAATTGTTGTTCCTGCGGCAGACGTAATTTTGGTTATTATTTCTTGTGGACTGCTGCCGGATTCAACCATAAGTTCAATAGCTCCGGAAAATGTTTGAGATGAGATTGCTAAGGATTGAGCATAAGGGATTCCTTCTTTAGTACCTCCGAGAGCCACTGCGTGAAGAAATTGATAGAAAAATGCAATTGCTGATCCGGATATCCCAATGAATGCTGGAAATAAATTTTCAGCTAGTGGGAATGGAGTTCCACAGGCGAATGCTAAATCATTTGCTAACTGTATAAAAAGTTCATCAGCTTCAGGTGAGTAGGCAACAGCTGTAACTGCTTTTGAAACTGAAGCAGCAATATTGGGCATAAATCTAATAATCTGGTTTGAATTTAGTCCTTTGGACAGCGAATTTATTGATACACCTGCAGCAATTGATATGTAGGAGTGGTTTTCTTTTAACTTAGATAATATTGGGTATATAAGTGGAAGAATTTGTGGTTTAACAGCGAGAATTGTCATTTCTGTCTGTTTAATGAGAGATTCTACTGAATTTACAGCCTGTGCTTTAAGCTCAGAAGCCAACTCTGTACTTTTGTCAGTGTCAGAATCATAGAGGAAAAGCTTAAGATCATGAGAAGAGAGAGAAAAAGCTCTTGCCATAGAAGCACCCATATTTCCGCATCCAATAAACCCTATTTTTCTCATCTGTCAGCTCCTTGGCCAATTTTTTAAAATTGGCTTTGAAATTTTGATTGTAAAGAATTACAATCAAAACTTCTGACTAATCGAAGTATGCAATGTATACCTTTTAAGTATTTGTATACTAATTATTTTGGTGTGTATATGCAACCTTTTTGACTTTTAAAAAAAATGGCCTTAATTATCAGGCCAGGACAGGTGATGAAGATCCCCAAGTCGATTTAAACCCGAGAATTGATATTGTCTACAATATTCGTATGCTGCGATTGCTGCAGTATTTGCAAGATTTAACGAACGGGCATCATTAACCATAGGAATTCTTACAGTATTAGAATGATATTTTATCAGCAGTTCCTCAGGTATTCCTTTTGATTCTTTCCCAAACAGTAAGTAGGTCGTTTCCGGGTATTTTTTTTCGGTATAGAGGCTCTTAGCTTTTGTAGTGAACATAAAAACAGACTTTGCATCAACTTTCAAAAAGAATTCTTCAATAGAATCGTGTAAGAAAACTTCTAATTTATCCCAATAATCAAGACCTGCACGTTTGAGGTACTTATCATGTAATAGAAAACCAAGTGGTTTGATTAAATGGAGAGAGGCATTCAATGCAGCACAAGTTCGTGCAATATTTCCAGTATTTTGCGGTATTTCCGGTTCTAAAAGTACAATATGTAATGACATATTACTATCTTACTTTTTTTTTGCTTTTTTATCAATTTGATATTTCAGTGTAGACGCCTTAATCAAGTGAATACCAGAAGCTTGCATGGATTGGATCACTTTCTCCAGATCATGTTTACGTTCATATGTTGTTTCAAACAACTCTGATTGCATTGGTGTATCACGATTTACAATTGAACCTATTCCAACACCAACCAGCCGAACTGGTTTCTTGCTCCATCTAAAGGAAAAAAGATCCCATATTGAGCTAAAAAGTTGCTCTGCCGATAGAAGAGGTTGGTCAAATGTTTTTTGCGATGAAACACTACTGAAATCTGCATATTTGATCTTAATAAATGCTGTTTTTCCCATGATCCCTTCTGTTAGAGTTCTAAAATAAACCTGGTGACAAAGATCAAATAAAATTTGCCTAAGGATATTTCCATCTTCTTCATCCGTTTTTAAAGTGGTTTCATTACTGATTGATCGGCTTTTAGGTGTCCCCGAAAAAACACCAGGGGCAATTCCACGGCAGGCATTATAGTAATAGTTTCCAGCTGAAGAACCGAAGAACCTACATAAAGCATCTCTTTTAAACGTTCTTAACTGCTTAACAGTAGAGATCCCCTTATTGGCCAGAGATTCTGAAGCTTTTTTGCCTATTCCCCAGATTTCTCTGATTTCACACATATCTAAAAAGAGTATCTCCTGTCCTGAAAGAATTTGTAGAAGTCCGTCTGGTTTACAGTGTGCAGATGCCATTTTTGCAATAAATTTTGAAGATCCAATACCAATAGAAATTGTTAATCCGGTTTTTTCACGAACTTTCTGTTTTAAATTAGTTGCTGCAGATTGAGGATCACCTAATAGTAACTCTGTTCCAGTCATATCCAGGAATCCCTCATCTATGGAAATCTGCTGTATGGATGGAGAAAAATCACGCAATATTTCCATAATGAACCGACTCATTTCAAGATACCTTGACATACGAACTGGAAGAAATAAACCTTCAGGGCATAATTTTCTTGCCTGAAAAATTGGCATTGCTGAATGTACACCATATGTTCGGGCCTCATAAGAGCATGCAGAAACGACACCTCTGGTCGAAGTTCCACCTACTATTACCGGTTTATCTTTAAGTTGAGGATTATCAATCTGCTCAATAGATGCATAGAAAGCATCCATATCAACATGAAAGTAACAAGGTGTTGCCAAAATATCTCCTGGTTATATGACAGGTCATTTCTGATTCTCTATAAACTCTTCTCTGGCAAATTTAATGAGTTTTTTCATGAATATTTCCCATGTTATCCCACCGTTTTCAAGGAGTTTTATAAACATACTGCTTTCAGTAAAGCCGGGAAGAGTATTTATCTCATTTAAGTATAGCTTATTTGTTTTTGATTCATAAAACATATCAATTCGTGCAAATCCTTTACAAAAAAGAGAGGTAAAAGCTAAATTCGCGAGCTCTTTTGCCTCTGATATTACAGCTTGAGGAAGAATTGCAGGTACTTGTATTTTAGTTGTTTCGCTAGTTGAGGTGTATTTTGCTTCAAATGTATAAAACTGCATATTGGTAATTATTTCACCAGGTGCTGATATAAAAAAATCTTTATCTCTGCCAATAATACTGATTTCAATTTCCCGACCGATTACAGCCTGTTCTATGAGAATTTTTTTTGAGACTTTAGCAGCGGAAACAATTGCTTTGTAGATATCATTAGCACATAAAACCCTGGAAATACCTAAAGACGACCCGGCATTTTCCGGTTTGATAAAGATCGGGTAGGTTAGTTTACTATCAATACTTTTAACCAATTCTGAAAATTTGTTACTTTTTTCATAGTCAGCTAAATCCTTGGTAAGATCATTTTCATTTACTATAAGGTAGGGGACAATAGGTAAATTAGCTCTTTCCCAATAAATTTTAGCAGTATATTTTGAAAAACCAAGGAAAGAGCTGAAAAAATTACAACCTATATAGGGTATGGGTAAAAAATCAAATAATCCCTGAAGCCGTCCATCTTCACCATAATTCCCATGGATAATGGGAAAAATAAAATCAATTGGGAGTTTAGATCCTTTACAAAAAACTCCTTTGCCGGGATGCAGAACAACAGAATAAGTTTCATTTTCAATAATAGCTATAAATTCTGAAGACGTTTTCTCATCATAGCAAATAATCGGTTTCTGCAGGTACATGCAGTTATGCAGTGTTACCCCAATGCAGGTCACGGTATATTCCAAGTCAGTAAGTGCTTTGTATATTGTGGAGGCAGATATACAAGAGATTTTATGTTCAGTAGAATCACCTCCAAAAACCAGGAGAATGTGTTCCTTCATCATGTTACTCCTTGGGTCTTGCAGAGTTCAAGAATGGTTTGTTCTTCATCCCAGGGAAACAGAATACCATTTTTTTCTATGGAAGTTTCAAGCCCTTTTCCTAAACAAAAAATCAAGTCTTCTTCTTTAGCAATCTGAAGTGCTGTTTTTATTGCTTTTTTTCGATCAGGCTGGATTACTATGGTTCCTGGGAAATTCTCAGGAATTCCAGATTGGATATCATGAATTATCATCAATGAATCTTCTTCTCGAGGATCATCATCTGTTAAAACTATAGTATTACAAAAATTTGAAGCAATTCGGCCCAGGTGCTCTCTTTTAAATGTATCACGACATCCTGCACTTCCAAATACTGCAATAAAATTTTTATGGGGATACATACAACGTACATTGGTGAAAAGAGTGAAAAAAGCATTTTCTGTATGAGCGAAATCCAGGATAATCATCGCTGCCCTTTCACGCTCCATGATATTGAATCTTCCTGGTATCGGTTTAATTTTTTCAAAAATTCTACTATGCAGTATTGAGGTATTATCACTTAATAGTACCAGGGTTATAAGAGCCGGTGCAAAATTACTTATCTGTACAGGAAATGGAAAAGGAGTTTTAATCTTAAGTTGTTTCCTGTCAGATTGTAAACTTATAGAGATACCAGATGTGTCTTTTTCATCTATAGAAATGGAATAAGTGGCCTCATTAACTACATTTTTACCTTTTTCAAGAATACACCAAGTATAAATTTTGGAATTATTATTAATAATTTTTTTAACGCTGTTTACCCAATCCGCATCATGCGGAATTACGGCTATGCCGGTATTTTTACGTAACTGACGAAATAAATTCATTTTTGCATCAATATAGGAGCTTCTGGTTTTATGAAAATCCAGATGATCAGAGGTAATATTTGTGCAAATACCAATGGTGAAAGAAACATCAGCCAATCTCTTTAAATCATTTGAAAGACCATGGGAGCTTGCTTCAACAACAGCAAATTCACATCCGTTATTGACAGATTCGTGAAGAAATTTATGCACTTCAATAGCATCCGGAGTTGTCATATGCTTCAAATTGCGTACTTTTCCGGTTCCATTATCCTGCCAAACAGAACTTAGAAGAGAAGTATTTCTATTTGCTAATATAAGTAGTTGATAAATGTAATCACAGGTACTGGTTTTACCATCAGTACCCGTAACACCAATAACTTTTAGTACCCTGGAAGGATTGTTATAGTAGATAGAACTTACTCTGGAGATGGATTCATAAACTGAAGCGGTTTGTATATACGTAACTCCATCCAGATATTGACTTAACGGCTCTGAATAGATGATTACCAAAGCCCCGTTATCAATAGCAGAATTTATATATGCATGACCATTATAATGAATTCCGTGAATTGCAAAAAAGATATAACCATGAGAACATTTACGTGAATCATGAGTCATCCCGGTAATATCGATATCCAGCGTACCAATGATTTGACAATCTGTAATATTATTAACAAGATTTTTTAAGTTCTTACAACAATCCATATTGTATGGTATCAAAAGGTAAGGATTTATACCATAAAAAAATGCCGGGATACATGATTTGTTAATCCTGCATTACCCGGCATTATAAAAAGAATAGTTCAACAACTATTATTTAGCCGCTGCACCCTCTTTTGTATATAAGTAGTCAAAATACTCCATCTCTGTTGAGAGTATTTTGTCCAATGGTGCTATAACTTTTTTATAAGACTCCAGTGTTCTCCAGAATTCAAAAAAGACAGGATCTGCTGAATAGGAGTCTGCGTAAGTTTTTGTAGCTTCCGCATCAGCTGTACCTTTAATCTGTTCCGAGGTTGCATATGCTTCAGATAAAATAGTTTTTTTATCGTTTTCCTGCTTACCCAGCCATTCGGCTTTTTTCCCTTCACCATACGAACGATATGCTTCAGCAATTTGATTTCTCTCTTTTATCATTCGTTCATACACACTTGTAGTAAGATCATCTGAGTATCTTATTTGACGTATCAGGATATCAAGCAGCTCAAGACCATACTCTTCAATTGTTATTCCGGAGGCTAATTTAAACATCTCTTCTGAGAGTTTCTCTCTTCCTTTCGTAATAGTGTCAGATTGAGTTTTAATTTGGGTGAGGCTTTTTAACTGGTCTGTATCCTCAACATTTTCTGCTTTAATCTGTTCTGTAATAATCATTTCATTGATTTTATTTGAATTTCTGACAGCCTCACTGAGAAAATTCTCAGCAATTATAGTTCGGACTGTTGAGTCAACAACATCATCAAGCCGTGCATAACCCTGATCAATAGTATTAACCGCTTCATAAAATTTTAGCGGATCAATAATTTTCCATCGTGCTGTAGTATCTACCCAAATAAACTGATTCTCTTTCGTCGGAATTCTTTGTGAATCACCATCCCAGGAGAGAACTTTTTTAGAATATTTTACTACGTTATCAATAAAAGGAACTTTAACTTTTAAACCAGCTTCTGTCTGAGTATTAACTATAGCTCCAAAACGGGTAATTACAGCCTGTTCACCTTCATTCAATATATAGAATGGACCTAATATAAATAGGATGATAACAAGTACAACTATTATTATTAATGTAGTTATTAGTTTTTTCATTAGTTTGTACCTCCACCTGTTGTAACCTGAACTCCCTGTGTTCCTATACTTTTTATTGGTAGAAAGTTCTCAAGGTTTTTGTCAATGATTGTAACATCACCGGCAGATGAAGAAGAGAGAATATCTTCCATTGTTTCAATGTAAAGACGAGTTGTGGTAACATCCGGATCAACTTTGTAGGCTTCTCTCATAGCATTAAATCTTGCAACATCACCTATAGCTTCATTTATTCGTTCAGCTGAGTAACCTTCTGCAATTTGAATTAGCTGCAGCGCTTCTCCCTGTGCTTTAGGGATCTCTTTATTATAAGCCTGTTTGCCTTCATTTATCAGTCGATTCATATCCTGGACAGATTTATTTACATCTTCAAACGCATCCTGTACATCTCCAACAGGTGGAATAATGTTTTTAAGCTTTATTGTAACAACCCTTATCCCTAAACCATAATGGTCATATACTTCTTGCATTCTCTGTTGTGCTTCAACTTCTATGTTGGTTCTTTCCGGTCCCATAACAGCCAGAATAGCAAGATCACCAACAGATTGGTTGATTACCGACTGGCTAATATCACGAATCGTTTTTAGACGATCCTGCACATTAAACAGCCACGCGTAGGGATCATTAATTCTGTATTGAATTGTCCACTCAATATCAATAATGTTTAAGTCACCAGTAAGCATGATTGATTCTTCAGGGAAATCATTTTTGGCATATACCGTATTAATGCCTGATTGTTCCGTGCGAAAACCGAAATTCATAGTCTGTACAACTTCTGTCGGTACATTATAATTTCTTTCGATTCCAAAAGGCAGTTTCCATTGTAATCCTGCACCGACAATACGATTAAATTGTCCAAATCGCAAAACTACACTTTTTTCAGTCTGGTCAACGACGAAGAAGCTGCTCAGTCCAAGAATTACCACAACTATTGCTACTAAAATAATTATGATAATTTTGGGTTGTAAGGTAAACTGCTTCGGGGTTGGATTGGTGTTACGTTCAAGCATAACTCCTCCTCAATTATAGCATTCAATCTTAAGATAATCCCTTATTACTCCCTAAGTCAAGGTGTTAAATGCATTCTCTTGTAATCAATAGCCTAAATGGATTGAAAATAGAGATAGATATCTATATATTGTTGGATATGAAAATGAAAAGAAAACTTATCACATCAGCATTACCTTATGTAAACAACATTCCTCATCTTGGAAATCTTATTCAAGTACTATCAGCAGATGTCTTTGCAAGGTTTTGCAGAATTCGTGGATATGAAACTCTCTATGTTTGCGGAACCGATGAATATGGTACTGCTACGGAAACACGTGCACTCCAGGAAGGTATTACCCCGAAGGAACTTTGTGATCGTTACAATAGTATTCATACAGAAATATATTCATGGTTTAATATAGATTTTGATCGATTCGGCAGAACTTCAACTCCCAAACAAACCGAAATAGTTCAGGACATCTTTAATAAAGTTGATGCTGCAGGACTAATCCGTGGTGCAGTTATTGACCAGCTTTATTGTGATAGCTGTGATCGCTTCCTTGCAGACCGATTTGTACATGGAGTTTGCCCACATTGCGGTTATGAAGACGCTCGTGGAGATCAGTGTGAGCATTGTGGAAAGCTTCTGGATCCAACTGAACTGCATAATCCCAGATGCGGGGTTTGCAGCAAAGAACCAGAGCTTAAATCAACTAAACATTTGTATCTTGATCTTCCAGGTATTCTCCCTTTACTTGAGGAGTGGATGGGAAATGCTTCAATTGATGGTTTTTGGGCAAAGAACGCTATTCAGATGACAAAAAGCTGGATTCGTGACGGACTAAAAGAGCGTTGTATAACCCGTGATTTAAAATGGGGAATTCCTGTACCAAAAGAGGGATATGAAGGTAAGGTTTTCTACGTTTGGTTTGATGCACCAATTGGATATATTTCAATTTCAGCAAATCATACAGATGACTGGGAATCCTGGTGGAAAAATCCCGATGAAGTTGAACTTTTTCAGTTTATAGGAAAGGATAATATTCCTTTTCATACGGTAATTTTTCCCGGTTCACTTCTGGCAACAGGTGAGAGTTGGACTTTACTGCACCATATATCCTCAACTGAATATTTGAATTATGAGAAAGGTAAATTTTCCAAAAGTAAAGGCATAGGGGTATTTGGAACAGATGCTATGGAAACTGGTATTCCTGCCGATGTTTGGCGCTTCTATATCTATTATAATCGACCCGAGAAATCTGATGCACAATTTACATGGTCAGATTTTCAGGAAAAAGTAAATGGAGAATTAATTGGTAATCTTGCAAATCTGGTAAATCGAACACTCTCTTTTATTCATAGGTTTTATGATTCTCAGGTTCCTGACGGTGAAATCC
>Ga0075115_10000064_pt1 | contig 47247 bp, 40 predicted proteins | sample AntAceMetag02UKH_FD_69785 | JGI IMG/M metagenome (GOLD analysis project Ga0075115, IMG submission 69785) | Saline lake microbial communities from Ace Lake, Antarctica - Antarctic Ace Lake Metagenome 02UKH | ecosystem: Environmental > Aquatic > Non-marine Saline and Alkaline > Saline | place... | reverse complement strand
CAAGTACGCCTTTTTCTGCTTCCATAGCCCCTTGATTAACAAAAATACAGATCTTTTACCCTTCTTATGAGTCAAATCCATTACTCCCGGTTAAAATCCAACCGTTTGTTGTTTCCATAGGTGAATGATGGGCTATTATTGGTAGTTTTACTGTGGTTTTCTGCTGGTTTTGTCTTGGTGGCTATATGTAAATATATTAACGTAAAATTAGAAATATTTTAGTTGACTTGCTGTATAAGCCATGCTACCATTGACTACGTTATCATAATAAATGGAGGACTACATGACTAAAAAACTAATTTTAACAGCAATTATTATTGCTCTTCTGATTCCGGCAGCACTATTTGCTGGAGCAGAACAAGAAGCGGCTGCACCCGTTGAAGGGCTTCAGGCTCCCGACAAAGCAACCGAAATTGACATGATGGGGTGGAGATATCCGATTACAGAGTTTTATGCTGAAGAATTAACAGGATTAAATGACATTGACAATCTGAAAGTTACTACACAGTTACTGGATTCAGGTTCTGCGAAAGAACAGATTCGTCTTGCTCTTTCCGGTTCTGGAACATCACCCTATGAAATTATCCATGCAGATGATCCTTTTGTAAATGAGCTTGCTTCAAATGGTTGGCTTCTGCCCTTGGATGACCTTATTGCCAAGTACTCTGATGAATACGACCTGACTGATATTTCCCAGGGATTTTATGACATGGGAACTTATGAAGGAAAAGTCTATGGTATTCCTATTATAGCAAATTCAATGAATTATTTTTATAACATGGAAATGTTTGAAGAACTTGGTCTTGATGTTCCTGAAACATATGCTGACGTTCTTGCATCAATCGAAGTACTTAGTGCTCTTGACGGTGTTAAACCATTTACTATCAACCTGCATGCAGGTTGGGCCTGGAGACTTGAGTTTCATAACTTCCTTATTGCCTGCGGCGGTACATGGCTGAATGAAGATAGTACAGCTGCATTTAACGGACCTGAAGGTGTTAAAGCTGTTGAAACTATAATGAGCGTAGTTGCTGTAATGGGAGCCGATGGTCTTTCCTGGAGTATTGATGATTCAGAAATCGGACTTGAAACAGGAACTCTTGCAAGTGCTGTAACCTGGACAAGCCGCGCAGCAGCAATGGATGATCCTAATAAGTCACAATATGTAGGGAAAATCGGATTTGCTCCTGCTCCCTCTGTAATTGCCGGCGGACCTCATGCAGGACCCGCAGCAGTAGATTTCTATTCAATTCCTGCTGGAACTGATGTAGATCCTGATTTTATATTCCAGGTAATAATGCAGGCAGCTGACCTTGAGAGTCAGGTTGCAGCAGCAGATTACGGGCTGGTAACAAGGAGTGAAGTAGCTGCATTAGGTGCAGGCGGACGATACATTGATGCTGCTCAGAAAACTATTGCCAATGGATCAGGAAATTACGGCTTTAATCCTGCTATTAAGCTAGCTAAAGTTGCAATTGAAAACATTCTTCCGAAAGTAGCAAATGGCGACATGAGTGTTCAGGAAGTTCTGGACGAAGCTGCTGCATTATATACAGCAGAAGCAAAAGCTCAGGGATACCTCTAAAATCTTATACATCGGGATTCAGTCTGTTGTGATGCAGACTGAATCCTGCTTTTCTTTTATAATATACCTATTGATGAGGTTCCGTTAAATTACCTGCATGGAAACGAAGGGGTTAGCCCCTTTTTGGATGTTTGTAATTCGTTATAAAATAAAAACTCAATTTCACTAGTTCAAAAATTTTGAATCCATGTAAACATGGGTATGAATTACTCTCAGTCAGGTGTTACTATCTTTTTTAAGGACATTAAATAATAGTTATGGATAATAAAACGTTTGTTTCATTTGTTAGTCCCAGTGTAATAATAATGCTTGTACTTATGGTTTTCCCATTGGTTACTGCAATTGTTTTGGGATTTAATTATATCACCTTTCAAAATTTTGCTGATCCGGTCTTTGTAGGCCTTCAGAACTATAAAGAATTGCTGGTCGATTCAGCATTTTGGGGATCACTAAAATTTACTCTCATCTATATAGTCTTCACGGTCCCGGTTCAGATTGCCATCGGGTTTTTAGTTGCGCTTCTTCTTGATCAGGTAGAGCGTTTTCGCGGAGTCTATATTGCGGCTTCTCTTTTACCTTTTGTTGTTACTCCAGTAGTAGGAACATTAATGTTTAGAAGCTTGTTTGATAGAGGCGGAGGGCTTTTTTACTATCTCCTTGATGTTCTTTTTAATTATGAATTTTTTATGACTACTACATCGGTAAGGCTTTTAATAATTCTACAGGGGATTTGGTATACGACCCCATTTTCTATGATTACTCTTTTTGCCGGGCTTCAGACCCTGCCGAAATCAGCAATGGAAGCTGCTACTGTTGATGGTGCGAATGCGTTTCATAAATTGTGGTATGTGGTTCTTCCTCATCTGCGATCATTATTTGTTTTTATAGGAATGATTGCTGTTATGGATGCATATCGTGTATTTGATAATATTCTGGTTATGACGAAAGATAACCCTATATTTAATGCCGATACAATTATGTATTACAACTTCAAGATGGCAATTTCGTTTGGAAGACAGGGCAAGGCGAACGCTATGTCAATTCTTACAATCTTTGGTATATTTATTGTCTTGATTCCATTCCTTAGAACTACGTATAAACAGCAGATGGAGAAGAGATAATGAGAAAAATCAAAAACCCTATTGCCAGAGCAGGTATACATATACTGTTATTTGTATGGGTCTTTTATAGTGTTATCCCATTCTTATGGACGGTATTAACCTCTCTGAAGCTTCCTGTTGAAGCGAATAACAGGACTCCAAAAATATTCGGATTTAAAGTTACTTTTGATAATTATGCATCATTGTGGTTGAAGCCTGATCAAAAACGAAGACCTTTTACCTATGATAATTTTATACCTGTGGGTATTATTATTCTGGTGATTTTGGTTTTGCTGGTTGCCTTCTATTTTCTTTCTCAGAGATACTTAAAGCTTTCTAAACCCAAAGCGGGACTTATACTGACAGGCATATTGCTGCTCGTTGTTATCTTTTTGCCGAATGTGGCTGAGATGTCAAAATCCTATGACTATTTTGTAAATAGTATAATTGTTACTTTCTTTACGCTTATTATTTCGATAAGCATAGGCTGTCTTGGCGGGTATGCGATTGCCAGATACGATAAGATCTGGGGTGTTGTGATACTGATTGCTGCTCTTGCTTTCAGGGCCTTACCCCGAATGGCTTTTGTACTTCCCTACTACTATCTTGGAAATGCTATTAATCTGTATGATACAAAAATACTATTGATTATGATACTGGTTGCTGTTAATCAGCCTTTCACTATATGGATGCTTAGAAGTTTTTTTATGGATATACCGAAAGAGCTGGAAGAAGCCGCCATGATTGACGGGGCAGGCCGCCTGCAGTCCTTTTTTAGAGTAATACTGCCAATTTCCTGGCCGGGAATTATTACCACAAGTCTCTTTACGTTGTTACTTGCCTATAATGAATTCCTACTGCCGAGAATATTGACTCAGTCAAACTGGACTTTTCCTGTTCAGATAGCTTCTTATACAAGTGGTGAGGATGCAGCTTATAAAACAGTAGCTGCTGCGGCATCGGTATCGATAACCTTACCGTTAATATTTATTATCGTTATTTTCCAGAAAAGACTAGTGAAAGGATTAGCTGTAGGAGCTGTAAAGGGGTAAGGAAATTAATTTTGAAAGAACCTTACATGAGAGTATGAAGCTGTTTTTGAGTAAGCAAGAAGATATAATTATGACATTAAGTTCAGCCTGCAGTATTCGGGCTGTACCTATTTTTATTTGATAAATATTCAGGAGATGATAATGGATGAGAAATTATTACTAGAAGCAAAGGAACTTGTAAGCGCTTATCATAAAAAACTGTCAGAAAAGGGCGGTATCTTCAGCATTAAAAAGATTTTGCCGGATTATTTAGATACGCAAACTATTTTTGATTGCTCTCATCCGATAAACAGATTAACTGGCATAGATGAAGTCTATCAGGGTTTCTGGGAACCTTTTATCAAGGCATTTCCTGATGTACAAAGAAGAGACGATATTTTTCTTGGCGGAGTATTTAAAGAGGGGTATTGGATATCCTCAACTGGCTACTTTGCAGGAAATTTTGAGAATGATTGGCTTGATATTCCGGCAACAAAGACTCTGGCCTATGTCAGGTTTGGTGAGTTTAATAAAGTTGAAAATGGTAAGATTACTGAAACGATTATCATCATAGACTTTCTTGACTTGATGCGGCAGGCGGGTGTCAAAGTCCTTGCAGATAGCTTAGGTTATGAAGGGCTTGTTCCTGCTCCTTCAAACCAGAAGGGACTGATGAGTGAAATTCAGAATAGAGAAGAGAGCAAAGGGACGCTCAGTCTTGTTGAAGATATGCTTTCTGGTCTCATGACCTATGATGAGTCGGGTGAATTGGGCAGTATGGGCCAGAATAGATTTTGGGATGAAAAGATGATGTGGTACGGTCCCTCAGGTATAGGTACTACAAGAGGTCTTGATGGTTTTGAGAAATATCATCAAAGATCCTTTTTGAAGGCTTTTCCTGATAGGGTTGGAGGAAATCACCGCTCCCGAATTGGGGATGGTATGTTTGCAGCTTCAACTGGTTGGCCGAGCATTAATGCAACACATGCAGGTGGGGGATGGCTTATGATGCCTGCAACCAATAAAAAAATAACTATGCGTGTTATGGATTGGTGGCGCAGAGAAGATGACAAGCTAGTTGAGAACTGGGTGCTTATCGATATAATTGAGTGCCTTAATCAATTTGGGGTGGATTTATTTGCACGTATGAGAGAGATGCTGCAGAAGTAGCACTGCAGAAGATTGTAGATTAACGATCAATAAACACAAAAAGAGTGAAATATACGACTTTTTATTCTGGACAATGGAAGTTTATGGCGCTATAATATGACTACGTATTCAATGGCTGGTCAAATAGCAAGGAAGAAGAATGGCTGAACAAATATTTTTTAAAGTAGAGAAATTGCAGAACTATCTTTCGGAAATGTACTCGAAAGCAGGTTTATCAAAAGAGGATGCGGATATTTGTGCGGAATGCACAATACTGACAAACCTTTGGGGAGTAGATTCCCATGGGGTGCTCAGGACTCCTGCCTATATAAAAAGAGTGCTTAAGGGTGCTGTGAATAAGAGTGCAAACCCTTTTTACATAAAAGGAGAAGGTGGACCACTAGCCATTATGGATGGCGATGCCGGAATGGGCTATGTAGTTGGTTCCAGGGTAATGGATGCTGCTGTAGCAAAAGCGAAAGAGTTTGGGTTCGGAATGATTGTGGTTAAAAACAGTAATCATTTTGGAGCTGCCTCTTTGTATACACGTCGGGCTGCAGATGCCGGTATGTTGGGCATTGTGACAACAAATGTTATACCAAATATTGGAATGCCGGGAAATATAAAACCAGTATCCGGGAATAATCCATTAGCTTTAGCAGCACCTATTGGTAAACCCTATCCATTTTCATTGGATATCTCTATGAGTGCTGTTGCCGGGGGGAAGCTTCTTCTGGCTCAAAAAAAAGGTGACAAAATTCCGACCACGTGGTCAATAGATAAAGAAGGAAACCCAACTGATGATCCATTTAAAGGATTTGAAGGGATTTTACTTCCCACCGGAATGCACAAAGGTCTGGGAATGTCTTTCTTCATAGATATCATAACTGGTGTTATGAGTGGAGGACCCTTTTTACAGAACATAAAGAGTATGTACAAGCATGCAGATGAGCCGAGTTTGACATCGCATGTCTTTTGTGTTATCGATCCGGAATTCTTTATGGAGAAAGAAGAGTTTTCCGGGAGAATGGCTCAGTGGGTTGATATGATTAAATCTACGCCAATGGCTGCCCCGAAAACTGAACAGATAATTCCCGGAGAGATTGAGTACAACTGTGAGATGGCAAGAAGGAAGTCGGGGATTCCTTTACCTGCTGAACTGGTTGAAGATCTCAAGGCACTGGAAGAACAATTTAAAATGGATAACAGACTGTAAAAGTCTCAATCATACACATTACTAAAGATATAGAGGAGAAAGAGTTATGAAAAAACAGACTGAATTTAAGTTAAACCAGAGAGATTCTGTGTGGTTTCAGGAAAATAGTGCACATGTAGTTGTTGAATATGCAAAGAATGTTTGTGATATTGCAATCCTTCCAATTGGAGCAATTGAACAGCATTCAGCACATGCGCCAACAGGAATGGACACCTATAATGCAATTGGAATTTCAGAGAAAGTGGCTGAGAAAACCGGTGCCATGCTTCTTCCCTGTCCCATGTACGGATCGCATCCCCATCACCATTGGGGAATGCCCGGAACAATTCCATTAACCTATGAAACACACATTGGACTTCTGATGGATATCATCAGAGGAGCTGCTGTATCCGGTTACAATAAGTTCTTAATCATTTCGGCTCATGGTCAAGTTTCCTCTACCATAGTTGCAACACATAAATTGGGTATTGAAGGATTATTTACCATCTCATCAACATGGTACGACTTTCTCCGGGATGATAAAACAGTTCTTGAAGACTATATGTGGCATGCTGATGAAGCAGAGACTTCTGTTGGTCTCTATCTCTATCCGCAGTTTATAAAGATGGAACTGGCTGAGGCTGGTTACGGCACTCCTCTTATTGATTCAAAATGGAAAATTGCTCCGGGTCAGGCAGCAAAGGCAGGGACACTCTACCACTTTGAAGGAACCTTTGCTCTTCCGGAAAAAGATGATCTTGATAATGGCGTTATCGGAGATCCTACAAAAGCAACTTACGAAAAAGGTAAGGGTGTTATTGAAGGTGTTGTAAAGCATTATGCAGGACTTGTTGATGAAATCAAAACAAAATACCCCTGTGGAATAAATCCGCTTGGATTTAGAAACCCGGCTGGTTATGCAGGTACTTCAGATATTGTATATGACAAAGATCATGACAGCAAAGGGCAGTTAATTAAATAATATTTAATTATTGAAATTGCCTACATGTACAGAATTGTAAAAGAGAGCAGAGCTGAATACCCAGGGGTAATAGGTCTGCACTTCTCTTATTGGAACAGGAGAGCTAAATAAGATGAACAAACCAAGAATTGGTATTATCACTTTCGGTGATAACAGAGATCCTGAATGGAATAAAGTATTTAAGCAAATGACTGTTCCCCGGCATGATCTTGCTGTGGAGATGCTTAAAACTCTTCCTATAGAGGTAATATCGGTAAAAGAACCTGCAAGATCACGAGAAGAGATTAATAATCAGGTTGATTTGCTGAAAAATGAAGGGATTGATGTATTTATTGCGCATACTCCATGCTGGACTTCACCCAATTTGGTGGTGCACGGTGTTCAACGAATGGAGATGTTTACCATCATGCTTGGGAATCGTGACATGTCAACACATGGCTGTGTCGGTTTATTTGGTGCTGCAGGTGCTCTTTCACAGATTGGACAGAGTCACAAACGAATTCGTGTGGATTATACCGAAGAGATGTATAGGGAGAAGCTGTTGCCGATACTTCGTGCATCAGCTGTTAAAAACCGTCTTAAAGGTTCAGTTATGGGCCACTTCGGGGGACGATCGATCGGTATAGATACTGCGACCTTTGACCCGATGGGATGGCGGAAGCAGTTTGGGGTTGATGTTGAACATATTGATCAGGTGGAGATTCTTCGCCGAGCAGAATTGGTTTCACAGGAACGTATTGACCGGATGCGGGAATGGATTGAAAAGAATGCAAAAGAAGTTCTCTATAATGATGATAAATTCACCCCAAAAAAATTTGATTTTCAACTTGCCTGCTATATTGGTACAAAAGATATTTGTAAGGATCTTGGTTTGGACTTTACCGCAATTAAGTGTATGCCGGAACTTTCAAATAGTTATGTCCCTCAATGTATGACAGCTACATTTCTTCCGGACAATTTTGATGGCGAAGAGGGTGAAAAAGAGGGAATTGTCATGGCTTGTGAGGCTGATGGTGATGGGGCTCTTACCCAGCAGATTCTTAAAATTGTTTCTGGCGGGATGCCGACTCTATTCGCTGATGTCAGCCATATTGATGATAGTGAAAAGATTGTCTACTGTGTGAATTGCGGCGCTCTTTGTGCATGGTATGCAGGCCGAAACGAAAACCCTAAAAAAAATCTTAATCTCATAACTATTAAACAATCTATCCGGCCAGGCGGTGCAGCTATTTCAGGTTTTTTTGCATCACCAGGGCCTATACAATTAGCGCGACTCTATCGGGTGGATGGGAAATACCGAATGGCAATTATCCCTGCAGAAGCAGTAACGCCGAATAAAGATACTGTGGAGAAATTTATTGAAGCCCGGGGCTCTCATCAGCTTCCCACACTGTTTGCTAAAGTGAATTTTTCTGTAGAAGATTTTGTTGATGAATATGGTTCTAACCATATTTCAGGTGTTGCCGGGAATTACACGAAAGAGCTGATTGAAGTATGTAAGATGCTTGATATTGAGCCGGTAGTGTTTTCATAAGGATTCAATAGGATGAATAGAAGAGAAATATTTACTGCAGCTATGAACCATCAGGAAACAGGCCGCGTACTTGTTGATCAGGGAAAACAGGTCGGTTCGATACATAAATTCGGATACGCCAGGATACGCGAGATGATGGGACTTCCTCCTAAAGAGGGCATTATTCTTGATAGAATGAGTCAGTGCGTTATCTCCGATGAAGATTTGCTTGAAGCCTGGGGAATTGATTTTAGATGGTTAATTCCGAACTGGGTACAGATTGAGGAGATTGATGAAGATCATTATAGAAATCTATTTGGTGTTCTATTCAGGAATTCCGGAGACTATTTTTCTATATATGATGCTCCCATGAAAGGAAAAGAGATTGATGTTCTAGATAGCTACAAGTGGCCGAATCTGCACGATACTGCAATGTTTGCAGGGTTAAGAGATCGTGCAGAGGATTTACACAACAATACTGACTATGTAATTGGAGCAGATGGGATCAAGGGCGGAATTTTCCAGACAAGTCTTGAGTTGAGAGGCTATGATCAACTCTATATGGATTTTTACCTTGAACCGGATTTTGCTCATGCACTACTTGATAAAGTCACTGAATGCTATAAAGAGATGTATACGGATTACATGCGTGAAGTGGGGGAGTTTGTACAGATTGTCTATCTCACAGATGATTTTGGCAGTCAGAATTCCCTGTTGATGTCCGGAGACATGTGGGAAACATTCATGAAACCCCGTCAGGCAGATCTCATTGCACATATCAAATCTTTAGCACCACATGTGAAGGTAATGTTCCATACAGATGGATCGGTACTTCCTATTATCGATGGAATGATCGATATGGGTGTTGATATCCTTAATCCTGTACAGACTTCTGTAGAGGAGTTGAAGGATACCCATGCTTTGAATGAGCAATATGGTGAAAAAATTGCATTTCACGGTGCTATTGATGTACAGAATGTTATGGTGAATGCAACTCCTGGCCAGATTCGGGAAGAAGTTAATCTACGTCTGTGCGATCTGGGAAAAGGCGGTGGCTATATTATTGCTACCTGCCATAATATTGGTTACGACATACCTCCTGAGAACTTAAAAGCATTTTATGCTGCAGTTAAGGAGTTTTCTGCATATCCGTTAAAACGATTGGGAGAGTAGTAGGATTATGAAAATTACAAATGATAACTATGTGAAAAAACTGCTGAAAGAGGGGAAGAAAGTTACAGCAGCCTGGGCACAGGCTGCAAGTCCTATTACCGCAGAAATATTGGGAGATGCGGGATTTGATGCCGTCATGATAGATATGGAACATGGTCCTGGAGATATCATGATGCTTATCAATCAGATCAATGCCTTGAAAGGTCAACCGGCTGTTCCTTTTGTACGGGCACCCTGGAATGATTTTGTTCAGCTGAAAAAGATACTTGATGCCGGAGTCTATGGGGTACTTGTTCCGTATGTGAATAGTGCTGAAGAAGCAGAAGCAGCGGTTAAAGCAGTAAGATATCCAACTGAAGGAATCAGGGGAGTTGCAGGTAGTCCAAAAGCGCCGCACTTTGGGAACAACTCTATGGAATATATGAAAAAGGCAAATGAAGAGATATTTCTCATGACTGCAGTAGAGACTCCGGAAGCCGTAGCAAATCTGGATGAATTGCTTAAAGTTGAAAAACTTGACGGCATTTTTATCGGTCCAATGGATCTTGCAACGAGCATGGGGTATTTTGGAAATCCTCAGCATCCTGAAGTGCAGAAAGCTATACAGGAAGTTGAAGAAAAAGTATTTGCCAGTAACAAAATTCTCTCTACTATTGCCGGTTCCTGGGAAGATGCAAAAACGAAATACGATAGAGGATATCAGCTGCTGTTACTCATGTCTGATACCGTAACACTTAGCAAGACAGCCAGAGCTCTAACCGGCTCATTTGCAGATGCCTATCCCGGACGATAATATCCGTTTTTAGCTTGATACATAATTATTTATAGAAGGAGAATAGTATGATAAAAGTAGGAGTAGCCGGATACGGCGTAATAGGACAGAGGCTTGCCGATGGAGTTGCATGGCAGAAAGATATGGAGTTGGTTGGAGTTGCAGATGTGGCTCCCACATTACCAATACGTGCACTTTATGAGAGTGGAATGCGGTACAAACTGTATACTGCAGTACCTGAGAAGAAAAATCTGCTCACTGATTTAGGTATTCCTGTAAGCGGAACCCTTGAAGATCTGGTGCAGGAAGTCGACATCATACTTGATGCTACCAGTGCCGGAATTGGAGCTAAGAATAAAGAGCTATACCAAAAATATAATACCAAAGCTATATTTCAGGGCGGTGAGAAAAATGATGTAGCAGATGTTTTTTTCCATGGATATGCAAACTATGAAAAAGGTGTTGGAGCTGACTACTTAAAACTTACCAGCTGTAATACAACCGGATTGATTCGTGCAATTGATGCAATTGACCGTGCAGTTGGTGTGGTGAAGACAGCAATTACGATCATTAGACGTGTTGCAGATCCCGGCGATTATCATCGTGGACTTACTAATGCCCTACAGGTTGATAAGGCTCCCAGCCATCAGTGTCTTGATTTAATGACAATAATGCCGCATGTGGATGCAACCGGTATACTGATTCATACACCGGTAACCCATGGACATATTATTACTCCGGTTGTTAGTACCAAGAGTAAAATAAACAAAGAAGAATTGTTGGCAATTTTTAATGCACACCCCAGGATCAAAGTGGTACGGATTGAAGATGGGTTTCTTGGTAATGCTTCTTTATTTAAGTATGCCAGAGATCTTGGGAATAAACGCGGTGACATGTATGAAGTTGCTGTTTGGGAAGAGTCTATTGTCAATAGTGGAGATGACATCATGTTTGCTATGAATATCCCGCAGGAGTCTGTCGTTATTCCTGAGACTATGGACGGCATACGTGCAGCAATGAAGATGCAGTTGACACGTGATGAAGGAACAGCCGAAACAAATAAATATCTTTGGATGAAATAGATGGAAAAGCGAACTGAACATATACCTGAGGAAGTTTCAGGCTCCCCGGGATTTCTCCCGATGGAGAGCTTCGAGGTGAAGGGGAAACGAGTCTTGCTGCGGCTGGATGTCAACTCCCCGATCGACCCGGAGACCAAACGGATCGTAAATGAGAACCGGATGGATAAAAGCCTGCCGACCCTGAAGTGGCTGCTCAATCAGGGTGCGAAAGTGGCCGTAATCGCCCATCAGGGCGATACGCTGGATTACCAGAATCTGATTCCTTTAAGTGAACATGCAGAAAAGCTGAGTGCAAAACTGGGACGGGAAGTTGCCTACATCGATGATGTCTGCGGCCCTGCTGCCCGGGAAGCTGTTGCAGGTTTGTCCGATGGACAGTGTATTATCCTTGGTAATCTACGGTATTTGTGTGAAGAGATATCCACCTTTGAGGATGCAGTGAAACTGCGCCCCGAAGAGATGCTGAACACCTGGTTAGTGCGTTCTCTTGCACCCCTATTCGATCTCTACATAAATGATGCCTTTGCTGCAGCTCATCGGAATGCACCGAGTATGGTAGCTTTTCAGGAACTGCTTCCCAGTGCAGCCGGACCGCTGCTCTATAAGGAAGTAAGTGCGCTTACAAAGGTGATGAAATCACCTGAGCATCCAGCCGTTTTTGTTCTAGGCGGGGCCAAAATATCCGACGCCTTTGGGATGATGGAACAGGTTCTGGCCAACGGGACAGCCGATACGATTCTGACAATCGGGGTAACCGGAGAAATATTCCTGATAGCCGCAGGGTATGACTTAGGCTCTGCAGTACAGAAATTCATAGAAGACCGGCACCTGGGAGTTTTTATTACCGAGGCAAAGAAGTACCTGAAATCCTATCCGGGACATATTGTACTGCCCGAAGATCTGGCCTATGGGGACGGAGGTTTGCGTAAAGAAATTCCAGTCTCAGAGCTGCCGGTTGATGAACTGTTTATGGATATAGGGAGTAATACGATACAAAGCTATAAAGAGATTATTGCTAATGCAGGAACCTTGTTTGTGAACGGACCGGCAGGAGTATTTGAAGATGGATTGTTTGCCAAAGGGACGGAAGAGTTGTGGAAAGCGATTGCAGCTTCAAACGGATACTCGGTAGTAGGCGGTGGAGATAGTGTAAGTGCGGCAGCGAGGTTTACCGAGCTTTCAGACTACAGCTATGTCTGTACCGCAGGCGGTGCAATGGTACGGTTTCTTTCGGGGAAAAAGCTTCCGCTGATTGAGGCGATGGAGAAAGCGGGAGGCAAGGGAGCGGAGACGGGAGACGGGAGGATGAAGATAAACCTTCCGTATAAGAGAGATGCTATACAGATAGATATACCGGCAGAACGGTTGGCCGGGGTGCTTGAGCCTAATGAGGTAGTGAGTGCTGAGGATCCGATCGCTGTTGTTCGCAAATCTTTTTCTCACGTTTATGGGACTCAGAGTTTTGCCGAATTTCTGGAAGCACCCGGTGAACTGCTGGTTATCGTAAATGACGGAACAAGGCCGACTCCTACCCGGTTTGTTATCGAGGCCATAGCCGATGAGCTGGAAATTGCCAAAGCAACATTCATGATCGCTACCGGAGTACACCGCGGACCGACAGCAGAAGAGTATGAATTTATCTTTGGCAGCCAATATACTCGATTCGCGGAACGCATTCTGGTGCATGATGCCCGCAAGGATGAGATGGAGTATCTGGGAGTCTCAAAGAACGGCACCGAAATGTATCTGAATAAAAAAGGAGTAGGGTTTGACAAGATCCTGATCATTGGGTCAGTAGAGCCGCACTACTTTGCAGGCTATACCGGAGGCCGGAAAGGATTGCTTCCGGGGATAGCTTCCTATCATACCATTGAACAGAACCACAAACATGCACTTTCTCCGAAGGCCTGTGCCTTGGCGCTGGAAGGCAATCCGGTGCATGAGGATATGATTGATGCGTTGAAAGTGGTGAAGAATAACCTATTCACGATAATGACGGTATTGGACAAACATCAGGAGATCTATGGGGTAACATCCGGGGATATTTATGCAGCCTTTTCCGGAGCAATTGGCAAAGCGAATGAGGTATTTGTGGCACCGATAGCAGAGAAGGTTGATGTAGTAGTAACGTGTGCAAAGTATCCTATGGATGTTGATTTGTATCAGGCACAGAAAGCGATAGAGAATGCGAAGCTGGCACTGAAGCCCGGCGGAATACTGATACTGGTGGCAGCGTGTCGGGACGGGATAGGGGAGAAAGCTTTTAGCGATCTGCTGAGTTCCTGTGAAACTAGTGAAGCGGTTTTGGCAAAGATAGAGCAGGAGTATAAGCTGGGGTATCACAAGGCGGGAAAGATAGCCGAGGTGAACCAGTGGGCGCAGATATGGGCGTATACGGAATTAGCAGATGAGACATTGGAGCAGATATTTCTGCATCCGGTTAACAATTTGCAGGAAGCGATAGATAAGGCCTTACGGGAGAAGGGTGATAGAGCGAAAGTGCTCTTTCTGTCTGACGGCAGTGTCACTGTCCCTCAATTATCATAAAAATAAAATAACAGGAGAAACAGATGAAGAAGAAAGTAGGAGTAATACATACCTTTCTCTATTCAGTAGAAGCACTTAAAGAACTCTTTGAAGAGTTAATTCCCGAAGTGGAAATGATTAATATCATAGATGACTCACTTTTAAAAGAAGTATTGGCAAATGGCGGACCTACCCCGGCAGTAGTACGAAGAATATGCAACTATGCACAGGAACTTGAGAACCTTGGATGTGATATAATTCTTAATCAGTGCTCATCAGTCGGAGAAGCTGCAGATATAGCACAGAAGCTGATATCAATACCCTACATCAAAGTTGATTCACCTATGGCCTGTGAAGCAATACGGCTGGGGAAAAAGATTGGTATGGTCGCAACTGCATATACTACACTGGGACCATCAGTACGTCTTGTAGAGACAACAATCAAAGAGTTGGGTTCTGATGCCGTGGTGAACGAATGTTTTGCTGAGGGTGCATATGATGCACTGCTGAATGAGGGAAACAAAGCAAAGCATGATGAAATATTAATGGCTACCATTGATAAAGCGTGTGCTGAAAACGATGTAGTATGTTTGGCACAGGGTAGTATGATTAGTTTGCTCGAGAAATGTAAAGATAAACCTGTTCCTGTAATACACAGTTTCCGTAGCGGCGTAGCTCAGATTCGTGATATACTAGGGCTCTAATTCAATGTAGGAGTGGTTATCTATGGCAAAGGTTCTGCAGAATAAACGCGCAACATCAAAAGATGTAGCCAGAGAGGCAGGAGTCTCACAATCAACTGTTTCCAGAGTGTTCAACAGCAGCGGTATCAGTGTCTCTGATGCGAAAAAGCAAAGGATATTTGAGACTGCTGAGAGGTTGGGATACAGACCCAGTCAGATAGCCAGATCCCTGAACTCGCAGAGTACTAAAATTATTGGTTTTGTTCTTAGTGAATTTGAGAATGTATTTTATATGAGAGTTCTCTCACTCTTTACAAAAAAGCTGCAGGAGGCCGGATATTCGGTAATGATTTTCAATCTGAATGATGATCATGAAGTAGAGAAAAATCTCAAAACAGCACTTGAATATCAGGTTGCTGGTCTGATAATTACTTCCGCAACCCTTTCCTCACCATTAGTTGAGGGCTGTCTCCGATATAAGACACCGGTCTTTCTTTTTAATCGAATTAGTGATGGACTGAATGTAAATACGGTGTGCTGTGATAATATTGATGGTGGAAAAACTATAGCAAATTATCTGATAGATCGCGGTCATCAAAAATTGGTCTATATTTCTGGTGAAGAAAAATCTTCAACCAACCGTGACAGGAAAAAGGGATTTATTGAGCAGTCGAAAAGCAGGGGGTTGGCAGAAGTTGTTGTTCTCCCCGGGAATTATAAGTATGAAGCAGGATTTGCTGCTGCCGATACATTAACTAAGGAAAAAGTAGAGTTTGATGGTGTTTTTTGCGCTGCCGATGCAATGGCATTGGGTTTTATTGATTATATAAAATATAGAACCGAACTGAGAATACCTGAAGATATCTCTATCATAGGGTTTGATGGAATTCCGCTGCATAACGAGATCCATTACCAGTTAACTACTTTCAAACAACCGATGGAGAGAATGGTTGATAAAACTATAGAAGGACTGCTTGATAAGATTAAAAATTTTAGGACAGATGCAGTGCATTATCTCTTTTTTGGCCAAATCATGGTACGTGGGTCAGTTGCAGATAGAAATAAAGAGTTAAGGTAATCATACTGTACCTATGAGCTGTACCGTGGTTTTACATCCGGATTTTTTCGTTTTGATCCTTCATCAGGTTAATTAATATTACTGGCGGATAAATTTCACTTCCAATGGTCTGTGTTTTTCTCCTGATGAAAGGTACTTAATCTATTGCTGCCAGCCAAATATCTGGTTCTAATGCTTCTAAGCCTGGAATGAGCCGATAATATCCGGAATTTCAGGAACGGATCCACAGATTCGGTTATAATCGCCGCTATTTTTATCAAAGGCATACTGCTTACTCCACTCTTCTGCATGCAGAAGAATTTCTTTTACAGCCCGGCCTATATACCTGATTTCATCGTCTGTCATAGTGGGATGAATGGAAATCCTCACCCAACCAGGTTTTTCAGTTAGATCTCCCCCTGTTATCATGGATTGGATTTTAGAGCTGGAGGTCTTATTGATATGGAACAGGATATGTCCGTATGTACCGGCACAGCTGCACCCGCCCCTGGTTTGGATACCAAATCTATCATTTAACAGTCGTACAATCAGATTGTGATGTACCCCTTTTGTAAAGAATGAGAGTATTCCCAGACGGTTCTTGTTGTGTTTTTCCAGAATGAAAATATCCTCTTCACCCTCAAGTTCACTAAACAGAATTTGCATCAATTCCTTTTCGCGAGCTTTTATATTATCAACCCCCATTGCCTCTTTTACTTTGAGGGTTAAAGCCGTTCTAATAGCCTGCAGGAATCCTGGAGTTCCCCCATCTTCACGAATTTCAATATCATCTATATAGAGATGAGTACCGAAAGGATTTGTCCACTGGACGGTTCCTCCCCCAGGATTATCCGGAACAGTGTTGTGATAGAGATCCCGGTTCATGATAAGTACACCGGAAGATCCAGGGCCTCCCAGAAACTTGTGTGGTGAGAACATCACTGCATCTAGTTGTGCTCCAGCTTCTGTGGGGTGCATATCAATAGACACATAGGGAGCACTTGCTGCAAAATCTACGAAACATCTCCCGCCATATTGGTGGATGATTTTAGCCATTTCATGATAAGGCGACATTATACCGGTAACATTTGAGCCGGCAGAAAAAGCACCGATCAACAGTGGTCTTGTACTGAATTTTTTTGCCATTTTTTCTAATTGGTGTAAATCCGAGAGTCCTGTTTCGCTATCAGGTGGAATTATTCTTATCTCTACATTGCACTCTTCCCAGGTGATCTGATTTGAATGATGTTCCATGTGAGTAATCAGTACAACAGGTTTTTCTTCTTCAGTTATTTTGCTCTTCATGGATTCAGGGACTCTTAATCCCAGGATCCTCTGAAGTTTATTGATAGCAGCTGTCATCCCGTATCCGGCTAGAAACAGACAGTCTTTCTTATTCGCATTGACGTGAGATTTAATTGTTTCACGAGCTGAACGATAGGCCTGGAACATTGTTGTTCCGGTGAGGGTGGTCTCAGTATGTGTGTTTGCGACATAGGGACCTGCGGTTTCAAGCATATGCCTTTCAATAGGTTCGTACAATCGTCCTGAAGCAATCCAGTCAGCATAGAGCAGAGGTTTCTCTTCCTGTATATCAGGTAGATATATCTTGTTATCTATACCTACAATGTTGTTTCTAAATTTTGAAAAGTACTGCTCTAAAGACAAAACAATCTCCTGCTTGAAGGGTATTTATCAAGTGTATCATGAGTTACTGATTTATGGTATATGCCAAGAATATAAATATCTAATCATCTTTTGATCTTGAGTAATTTGGAAAATTGCATGATGATATCTGGACAATACAGATGCAATTGAAGTGAGAAAAACGCTGCACAATAGGGGTTGCAACATGAGAAGAAATGATTTGGAAATTTCAGATAAAAGTATAATTGAGAATATTCTCAACACAAATACTGTCTGTAGAATTGGTTTAATTGATGGAGAGGTTCCCTATATTGTTCCTATGTCTTATGGGTATACACCGGATTATATCTATTTGCATGCGGCACTTGAGGGGAAAAAACTTGATTTACTGGAAAAGAATAATCGGGTTTGCTTTGAGGTTTCTGACTCTATAGAGATGGTTCCGGCAGATGCAGCCTGCGGATTCTCCGTACAGTACCGTTCTGTTATTGGTTTCGGAAAAGCTGAATCAGCTCTATGATACCTGGATTGAGTATTTTACCCTCTGCCCGGTATTATTCGAATAACTGGCAGACAATAAAGGAGAAAAGCGTATGACAGCGCAGCCTATATTCTTGAGGAGATGGGACTTGAGTCAGTCGGGGCACCCGGAACAACTGCTGCTCTGGCACTGTTAAATGATGCGGTTAAGAAGGGCGGGCTTCTTGGGGCGGCGCCTGTGATGCCGGTAAATCGTTGACATTACATAGATTCTGATAAGTGGAAACTTGAAAAATAGATATAAATGTGTTATATTTAACTCGTAAACGTATATAGTGGGGTATTTATGACACAAAAACAAATAAAAGAATCATTGCCTTTAGATACTTCTGATATTATATCCAGGCTTGGCGAAAGGATAAGGATTGCCAGAAAACGGCGAAGATTTTCAAGCGAAGTAATGGCAAAAAGAATGTTCGTTTCAAGAAAAACCCTTTTTCGTTTGGAAAAAGGTGATCCCGGTATCTCTCTTGGAGTCTTTGCATCTGCATTATGGGTTCTGGGACTTGAAAGGGAGTTATTAAAAATCGTAGATCCCGAGAAGGATAAAGTCGGAATTTTCCACGAACGTCAACAACTCTCTAAACGTATCCGTAAGAAATCTACGGATAACAAGTTGGATTTTTAATAATAATGGAATAAAATATGGCAATTAAAGAAATTATTGTTTTTGTTTATCTACCGGGAGAACCGGTTGCTGTTCCAGCGGGTATATTTACTCACGACTCTGATTTAAGAGTGGGGAATTTTGCTTACGGGCACCGTTACCTTGAACGAGACAATGTCATTCCTGTCGATCCTATTTCACTGAAATTGGGAACCCTTCCTGAAGCAGTAACAACAAATGCCGGATTGTATGGGGCTTTTCGTGATGCTTCACCGGATTACTGGGGCAGATTGGTGATTGCAGCTGAACAGAAAACGGTATCTGAGAACATTTCAGAAATTGATTTTCTATTGGGTGCAAATGCAACACGGGTCGGGAATCTTGACTTTAGGGACAATCCTGATTCTCCAGAACCAAAGCTGGAACCTCCTGCGTTTAATCAGCTTTCAAATATAATTCGTGCTGTAGAAAATATCGAAGCTGGAAAAACAGCAGAAGAACATATACTGCATCTACTCCGGCAGGGAAGCAGCATGGGGGGAGCACGTCCAAAATGCACAGTCGAGTGGGATGATTCTCTTTGGATTGCTAAATTCCCGGCAAAAGGAGATACGGTAAACATTCCTGGAATTGAGTATGCTACTATGAAACTTGCTAAACGATGCGGAATTGATGTGCCGAAAGTAAGAGTGAAGTCTATAGCAGGTAAAGATGTATTTCTTATTCAGCGTTTTGACCGGGAAAGAGCTGCGGCTGGATGGCTAAGAAAAGGTTTTATCAGTGCACTTTCTTTAATGCGGCTTGATGAAAAAGAGAGACTTAAATGGAGTTATTTGTCAATTGCAGCTTTTATGCGTCAATATTGTTCCACGCAGGATATTTCCCAACTGTTTCGTAGAATAATTTTCAATATTCTGGTACGGAACACCGATGACCATCCCAGGAATCATGGGTTTCTTGTAACTGAAAATGGATTATCTCTTTCACCCGCATATGATATTGTTCCTGAACTGACACCAATAGGTGTGTGTACTGGTTTTAACCTTGCGATGACCGTTGGTAAAACAGGGCGCGAAGGAACCCTGGAGAATGCCATGAGTTCCTGCGAACAGTTCGGACTTTCAGGACAACGGGCAAAAGAGATTCTCGGGCAAATGATCGAAACTGCACATAACTGGGAAAATTTTTTTGTCGAGTTAGGTGTTATGGAAAGAGAAATTAAACTCCTTGCTCCCAGTTTCGAACGATGTCGTGAAGTAATTAAATAACCGGAGTATGCTCTTGATGCTATTCTATTTTCAGAAGATAAGGAGAGTGTTCTTAAGCTTCTGTAGCCCTGGAAAATCTGAATAGTTGCAAAAAATATTTCCGATATTGAATCCGCAGAATAATTCATCAGGAATATGAGCTCCAAAGCTGCACTTCCTCGCGCCTTCTTGAAAAATCTATTGGAATATAATCAGGAATTTGTGGTATACTAACGCTCATGAATTCACAGATAACTATTACCATAGATAATAAACATATTACTATTCCTGAGGGAACCACGATACTGAACGCAGCTAAACAGTTGGATATTGATATACCGCATCTCTGTAAAGATGATCGACTGACTTACACAGGAGCCTGTAGGCTCTGCTTAGTGGAGATAGAGGGGCAGCCAAAGCTGCAGACCTCCTGTTCACGCCTTGCCGAAGAAGGCATGGTGATCCAGACAGAGACAAAAGAGATTAAAAAGTTACGAAAGATTGTTCTTGAACTCTTTATTGCAGAGCATCGCCTCTCCTGTACAACCTGTGACAAGGATGGTGATTGCCTGCTGCAGGACTACGCATACCGATATCATATCAATGAGTATAAATTTCCTCATCTGGAACAAAAAATAACCAGCATGAATTATACAGATAGAGAGAAAGCTTTTGTCTATGATCCTTCAAAATGCATTCGCTGCGGGCGTTGCATTAAAATTTGTCGTGAAGTTCAGGGAGTTGAGGCGATTGCTTTCCAGAAACGTTCTCATGAAGTGATGGTTACCACAGGGTTTGATGTTCCTTTGAAAAATACCGTTTGTGAAACCTGCGGGCAGTGTGTGGGAACATGCCCAACTGGTGCCCTCTACGCCAAGGCGGCTAAAGGAAAAGGACAGGCGAAAAACCTGAAAAAAACCCGGACAACCTGTACCTATTGCGGGGTAGGGTGCCAGCTTGATCTGAATGTGAGCAGGCAGACCGGAAAAATCGTTATGGTTACTACCGAAATCGGATCAATCCCCAATGATGGAAATACCTGTGTGAAAGGCCGCTTCGGCATGGATTTTATTCATTCAGAAAAACGGCTTACGAAGCCGCTTATCAGGGAGAATGGAGAGTTTAGGGAAGCTGAGTGGGAGGAAGCACTGAATCTTGTTGCTGATAAATTCAATACCATTAAAGAGCAATTTGGTTCCGACTCACTTGCCGGCCTTAGTTCAGCAAGAACTACCAATGAAGAAAATTATGTCATGCAGAAATTTATCCGTGCTGCTGTAGGTACAAACAATATAGATCACTGTGCACGTCTTTGCCATGCATCTACGGTTGCCGGACTTGCCAAGGCTTTCGGCAGCGGTGCTATGACAAATAGTATAGAGGAGATCAAACGAGCCTCTCTGATTTTTGTTATAGGATCGAATACCACGGAATGCCATCCTGTAATCGGCATAACTATTCGGCAGGCAGTTGCCTCGGGGAAAACAACACTGATCGTAGCAGATCCCCGTAAAATATCTCTTACAGAAGATGCTTCTCTGCACCTTCAGCACAAACCGGGTACAGATGCAGCTTTAATTAATGCCATGATGCACGTGATCCTCTCTGAGGGTCTTGAAGATAGAGAGTTTATTGAGAGCCGGACTGAAGGGTTTTCAGAGATTACAGAGTCATTAAAACGCCATCCTCCTGAATTTGCAGAAAAAGTTTGCGGAATTCCTGCGGATGATATCCGGAAAGCCGCACGGTTTTTTGCTAAAGCAGAAACAGCCTCAATTATCTACTCAATGGGAATCACTCAGCATACAACAGGAACTGATAATGTTCTTGCGCTGGCAAATCTTGCCATGATGACTGGGAATATCGGGAAAGAGTGTGCAGGAGTAAATCCATTGCGAGGACAGAATAATGTGCAGGGTGCCTGTGATATGGGTGCTTTGCCTGATGTTTACAGTGGGTATCAGAAAGTTGCTAATACTGCAGCAACTAAGAAATTTGAGAAAGCCTGGAATGTGAGCTTAAGTAATACACCGGGTTTGACCGTAATCGAAATAATGAACAACGCAGGTGAAGGCTCAGTGAAAGGACTCTATATTGTGGGTGAAAACCCTATGTTGAGTGATCCTGATATTGCCCATGTGGAAGAGGGCTTGAAAAACCTCGACTTTCTGGTGGTACAGGACATATTTCTTACAGAAACAGCACTTTTAGCCGATGTGGTTCTTCCTGCAGCAAGTTTTGCTGAGAAGGAAGGAACCTTTACCAATACCGAGAGACGTGTTCAGCGTGTCCGGAAAGCTGTTGAATCCCCGGGAGAAGCACGTGAGGATTGGGATATCATCTGTGATCTGTCGCGGAGAATGGGATATCCTATGTCATATAACTCAGCAAGTGAAATTCAGGATGAAATAGTACGAATTACTCCTATCTATGGGGGGATTGACTACGATAGAATTGAAGAGGTTGGAATCCAGTGGCCCTGTCCTGACCGTAACCATCCTGGAACAAAATTTCTCCATAAAGGAGAGTTCTCCCGTGGTAAAGGGAAATTCCATGCTGTTTCCTATCTTCCTCCAACGGAGATGCCTGATAATGATTACCCCTTTATTCTGACAACTGGCAGAATGCTTCAGCACTGGCATACCGGTACCATGACAAGAAAGAGTGTTGTTCTGCATGATTTGGTGCCTCATGGAGCTCTTGAGCTGCATCCTGATGATGCCGAACTCTATGGAATAACGAAAGGTGATACTCTATCGGTAAGTTCGCGCCGAGGAAACATAACTGTTCCTGCAAATATTACGGATAAGGTGCGCCAGGGGACTGTCTTTATGGCTTTTCACTTTCATGAACATCCAGCAAATGCGCTTACTATTGCAGCCCTGGATCCCATAGCAAAAATCCCGGAATTTAAGGCCTGCGCGGTAAAGGTAGAAAAAGCATAGCCAATGAAAACTATCTGTGTTACCGCAGCAGCAAGCAAGCTGGGAAAAACCACCCTGATTCAGAAACTCATTCCGGTTCTTAAGGATTGGGCGGTCTGCAAAGTAACTGCCTGTGTCCGCCATGTTGAAAATAATTGCCCCCGTGGTCATGAGGATAGTTGTGGAATCTGCAACAGCCTGGAACTTCCGTATGTGCTCATCGATGAGGCTGAAGTAATTACTGCTCCGGGAACAGATACCGGGAAATATACAGCAGCAGGTGCATCAAAGGTAATCTGGGTTCAAGTTCGGCCGGAATTTCTTGCAGAGGCTTTGCAGGAAGTTCTGAATCTGCTTTCAGATAGCCCTGGTATTATATTTGAGGGAAATCATGTATTAAAATATATTGTTCCTGATTTCTCGATTATGATGACGGCTAAAAATGGGAAGTATAAACAATCTGCCTTGGATGTACGGGATTTGGTGGATCTTTTTATAGAAGACTGGAATTTTGAGAAGGCAGTGGATGAAGTTCGAAAAAGATTCTGAATTCAGCTCTTCTTTGGCAGAGCTGCAGGTATCGACGATACCAGTATCGGCTATCATTCTCGCAGGTGGTTCAGGCTCTCGTATGGGTGGAATCTCCAAATCAAATCTTACGCTGGGAAACGAAACCTTTATCAACAGAAATATTCGCAGTATGGAAAAAATAGTTTGTGAAATTGTGATCTCTGTTGTGGGATCGAACCTACCGGATCTAACGGATTATACAGGCAGGAATATTCCGGTTCATGTGGTGGTTGATGAATCCAAAGGGCATGGCCCACTCATGGGAATTCTTTCAGCACTGAAAGCAAGCAAGTTTGAGATTAATTTTATAACAACTGTTGATTCCCCTTTTGTGAGTATTTCATTTGCAAAATACCTTATTCAGGGATTAGGAAAAAAGGATGCCCATGTGCCTATCTGGAATGGGTATCCAGAGCCTTTGTTTGCGGTATATCGAAAAAGCTGTATCCCATTCATTCAGGAGAGCCTTCAGGAAAACAAGCGAAAAATAGTCTCATTTTATGATAAAATAGCTGTTAAGTATGCTGATTCTGAAGTAGTTAAAAAATATGATGAAAAAGGATTATCATTTATAAATATTAATACACAAGAAGAGTATCGGAAATTGATTCATTTCACTGATCTTTAAAGAGTTCGTATGAGAGGGATTCATTTGCAACTCTTAGACGTCGGCTTATCTCCCTGGCTAAATTCATGATGATCATAGTATGGGTCTTGAGATTCCATTTTGACAGATTGTAGAGATCGTTGTTGGTGAAGGTGTAAACAACTGTCTCTGTATCAGCACGGACAGATGCTGCACACGGCCGGATATCAATGAGCTCCATCTCCCCGAATGTATCACCGCTGGTGAATTGACTCAGTACTACGATATCATCGATGTGCTCGTTTTCTACTTTTTGGGATTGATCATGGTTTTTGATGATTGAGACATTTCCTGAAATAATGAAGAAGATCCTGTTATTCGGTTCGCTTTCGTGCAGGATGATCTCGCCTGCTTTATAGCGCTCCTCTTTGAAATAAGTTTTTATCTTTTCAAGTTCATTTTCTGTCAAACCGCCGAATAAACTATGACTGTATAAAAACTTATTATCTATTTTGCATGAATCCATATATCCATGATAGTCAGTATGTCTTCAGATTACAAGTTTGAATATTTCATAATCTGTGAAATAGTCAAGGATATTGCTATACTGCTAATATAAATGACCTATTGAAGGAAGAGGTGTAAATGGGAGACCAAAGAGGATATTGGGATAAAGTTGCACATGAAAAGAGTTTCACTCTGCCATTTGATCATCGTAATTTTAGAATTCTTCCATCTATTAACATTAAACCGACAAACAGCAGAACAGCACCGGCAATGGTGTTAATGGTAAGAATTTCCCCCAATATTATGATACCGAGAAGGGAAGCGGTTACCGGAACAAGAAATGTTACCAGCAGTACATTTGTAGGACCTGCAGTAGCAAGTACCCTATAGTAGATAAGATATGCTGTGCCGGTACAAACTACTCCCAGCATTACTGCAGCTCCAATTGCCATAAAACTGATACCGGGAATCAATGTCCATGGTTGTTCTATAATAAGTGCAGTAGGGATAGCAACAACAGAGCCGCAGGTCAGCATGGCAGAAGCAGCTGTCAGCGGGCTGAACTTCTTAAATCTTCTCCCAAAAATTGCCGAAAGAGCATAGGAGCTTGATGCCCCCAAAACCGCAAATTGACCCCCGATATGCCCATCCATATGAAGTATAGCTCCCAGGCCAATAAGTACTGCAACTCCAAACCATCCGGTTATTACACCAATAATACGATTTGGGGTGAGCTGATCATCTTTTGTTAAAATCGAGACAAGAATTACGCTGAATATTGGAGTAGTGGCATTTAGCAGCGAGCCCAGACTGCTGTCTATATACTGCAGTCCCCAGATGATAAGGCTGAAAGGAATAACATTGCTTAACAATCCCATTATGAGAAATTCTCCCCAATTTTTCCATGTGTTTGGAAGGTTTTCTCTTCTAACTGCCGATACAATCAGGAGGAAAACCGCTGCTATAGAGATTCTTGCAGCCATTATTGTCAATGGTGGTATTTCAGCTACAGCAAACTTCATAAAGAAAAAGGAGCTTCCCCAAAAGACAGACAATAAGCCTATAAGTGCCCACTCTCTAATAGTCATTTGTTTATTAGCAGAACGCTCTCTTTTTATATTTAGAGCTGGAGTAGTTGTCTTACTCATAATACGGCACCTTCTAAAGAGCTAAACTCTTTCATTATCTTAAGATTATCATACTATATAGAGTTTATTATCAACCGGCTTTGTGAGAAAAGTTAGTAATAATCCTCATCATCTCTTGCCATGGTAGAACTTCATGATGATGAAGTTGCACAGTTGTCTGACTCTGTAACCGATATGCTGAACTCGAACCCACAACACATGCATTTGCAGAGTATAGCACGGTACGGGAAGATGTAGCAAATAATTACCCTATCCCTTCGGGGAATTTTGTTGAAAATGCTTGCGGGTGGTACTATCCATGCCAATATTGCACGTCAGTTACTTGAATTGATTTTGGATCAGGATGAAGATCCTGAAATATTACTGGAAAGAGAGGGCCTGACCGGATCAAATGATAATGCAGAACTTGCAGCTATTCGAGGCCGCTTTGCAAAGAAGTTTGGTTTAATTAAGAAAGATGCTTTTGCCTGGGTAGTAGATTTTCCCCTATTTGAAGCGGATGATGAAGATGAAGAAGAGGATGACGATTAGACGATTAGATCTAAAAAAGATTGACCCTTGAATTAAGGACGTGTTATTCTCTGCTTATGAGTATAGTTAAACCGAGTAAACTTGGAGTTATATCAGGACCTGGAACTGAGGCCTTTTCTTCGAAGGTACTTAAGCATCTCAGGAAGCTGTATACAATACGTTACAAAAAATTATCATCAGCTCTGGCAAAACGTCATGAGATGGGTGAAACAGAGATATTGAAATTTGTAACCTTGATTGAGGACCTGAACAACAAACGGATTCCACATAATAAACCTGCAAGCACCTATCAGGCTCTAAATCTGGAAATACCGGTTAGATATACTAAATTTGCTAATGGTGAAGTTAAGGCAGAAATTCTGCAGTCAGTCAGGAGTCTTCGGGTCTTCATTATTTATGATTTATCTATTCAGTATCCTGTACATATTTTTGGGCCGGATGAACCGGAAATTCTTAGTATAAACGATCATCTTATGTTTCTTTACAATACTATTAATGCCGTGAATGTGGCAGGTGCAGAGAGTGTTCAGTTAGTTCTTCCTACATACCCCTATTCCCGTCAACATAAAAAAAGTGGCCGTGAGGCTCTTACCGCCAGTTGGTTTGGCCATATCTGTGAGTTCATGGGTGTAGATCGAATAATTACTCTCGATATCCACTCAAGAGAGATTGAGAACAGTTTTCATACACTGCGCCTGGAGAATCTGCATGCGAGTTACCAAATTCTTCTTCAGTTAAAAAAACTGGTGAAGTTTGATGACCCTGATCTTGCCGTGGTAAGCCCCGATACCGGTGCAATTCTGAGAAATAAGTTTTATGCTGAAAGTCTGCAAAAACCTCTCGCTTTACTCTATAAAGAGAGGGATTATTCCAAAATCAGCCGGAATGCGAACAACACAAACATCAAAGTGGTGAAATTACTTGGTGAAGTGGAAGGGAAAACAGTCTTCATGGCTGATGATATGATTGGTACCGGTGGGACTCTTTTAACTGCTATGCGTGAAATTCGTAAATGCGGGGCAAAAAAAATCATCTGTGCAATTAGTCTGCCGTTTTTTAACAAAAACTCGATAGAGGTTTTTGACGAAGCATATAAGAGTGGACTTTTTTACCGTATTATTGGTACCAATGCGGTGTATCATGATCAGACTCTACTTAGTAAAGAGTGGTACATACATACCGATGTTTCGGATCTCTTTGCACGTATTATATCCAGGCTGCACCATGGCAGATCCTTGAGTCCTCTTCTTGATAATAGAAAATTTATTCAGAATCTGATTAATGTTAATAATGAAAAGAAGGGCACGTAGTAGAACTGAATTTACAATCTAGTACTAGTGTTTTTTGCACTCTTTTTTACCTCTTCATATTCAAAATTAATAAGAAAAGTTTTATCGTTTAACAGGAATTTGACTTTTACTCTGCGTTTTCGCCTGTCCACTTTTATAATTTTCCCTTCACAGTCTTTCAGAGGTCCTGACAGGGGTATGACTTTATTGTTTTTATCAAAGGATACAACTGATCTTTTGGTTGTTTCACCAGTAGCAGTAAGTTGTATCAGCAGCTCTCTATCATTGTTTGAAAGTGGAATCAGTTCTCCTTTATCATTTCTCATATATCTCATAAAACCCGGAATTGATCTAAGCAGGGTTCTGTCTTCCGGTTCAATACAATCACTAACCAGGAATATATAACCGGGGAAAATTGGTTTTATCACTTGCTGTTCTTTGCCCTTTTTTCGAATGGTTAATTGGCGTTTTGGTACTACAAGCTGAAATCCCGGTTTGCTGCCTGCCAGGTTTTTTACATGAATGATATAGGTCTCTTCTTTTCCGGTAGCTACCTGAATCAGATAGATTGCACTATTAGAAATATTATTCATACTACTCCACTGGTAAAACAGAGATGTTTAGGAAAGTTGTTTTTCCATCCACTGAATATCACGGTATTTTCCGAACTTAAAACCAGATTCAGTAAACAGACCCACTTTTTTAAATTGGAATTTGTTATGCAGAGAAACAGATACAGGATTAGGTATGGTTATGCATGCATATACTCTGTGGATGTCGGTCTCTTCCAGGAGTGAGAAAAGTTTTGCATAAAGATTGAATCCTGCTCCGCGGCCGGTATAATCCGGATGCATATAAATACTGGATTCAACTGAGGTTGCATATGCAGCTTTTTCTCTAAAGATGCTGGTACATGCATAACCGATTACCGTATTGTCCAGCATAGCCGTAATCAGTTTATATCTGCTTTCAGGAGTGTGATAATTAAACCACTCCTGACGATTCTCAATAGTTACCGGTTCAAGGTCGAACGTGGCAGTAGTATGCCTGATGTAGTGATTATAAATTGAGGTAATATCCGGAATGTCAACGTGTTCGGCATATCTATAGTGTATTGAATTTTCCATGGATGGTATTGTACGAGAAAATTCAATATATGCCTAGGAGCCTGTCGGGATTAATTCCACTCATTGTGACAATCAAATTTGTATAGAATTGATAGTGAAAATACAGTATAGTAAAATGAGGCTGGAATTAGTACTACATATATTGTTTTTTGATCATCTATTTGTGGAGGGACAAAATTGAGTCAGACTAGCAGGGATCAGTTAAATCTGGAAGAGTCCCAAGATCTCTATTTTTCTCTTCAGAAATATCCATGGGTTTACCCGATAATAATGATGATTCTGTCATTTTTAGATTCTGGCTTACTGCTTCTCTATTATAAATGGCAATATCTGGAAGGAAGAGCAGTTCTGCCGCAGCTTCTGGCTTTACATGTTGTAGTATTTATCATTGTTGTTATAATTCGGCGAAGCTCATCACCACAGACAAGGGAAATATCACCCCTTATGTTTCTCATTCTTCCCGGTGTAGGGAGCTTATTGTTCAGCCTTTCCTATCTGGTTCTCTATTTTGTAGGATCCAAGTTTGTGAAAAAAGAGCTGAGACACTCCTATATGGATGAGGATGTAAAATATAATAAAGATGTATCAATTGATTTTAAACAAATCGGACGATTGATGGATATGGCGGGAGTTTTCTCATACTCTGACTCCTCCCACAAAAAAGATATGATTGTTGACCTGTTATCCGGAGATATTTCTGCAAACTCAAAACTGCTGAAACAGGGTTTAGGAGACAAAGATCCTGAAGTGGTGCATTATACTGCATCAACGCTTAATTATATGGAAGAAAAGTATGAAAAAGCCATTCAGACAGCAAGAGCTGCCTGTGTGGAGAAACTTACACGAAAAAAACTAATGAATGTAGCCGTATTATATGAAGATTATATGAATTCAGGACTGCTTGAAGACGATATACTTCCAATTTATCGAAATAGTTATTTGCAGGTTCTTGAGCTGGTATTAAAGGAGTTCGGCAGGGATGAAGAGATCCTGGAATTGCTGATTCAGGGCTATCTGATCAATGATCAACCCCATGATGCTGAAATTATTTTGCTGGAAGCTGTTTCTATTTTTCCTCAAAGTCTTATTATTAGATTTGCACAAATGAAGTTCTACTACAGTTTGAATAAGCTGAAAGATCTTGTGAGTATAGCCCAGATCATTCTTGATATGCCCCTTGAATTAACTAAAGAGCAGAAGGGGATGATTGACTTTTGGCTTCAGGAGGATCATCCGGCATGAGTAGAAGAAGCAAAGCCCTATTCAGAGGAAAGTTGGATCCGAAAAAAACCCGGCAGTGGGGTAAACCTGGAATTGATCTTGAGCCCGATGGGAAAACAATTTGCTTAATTCTTGAAGGAGCATACCCTTATGTTGCAGGAGGTGTTTCATCATGGATTCAGCAAATGGTTACAAGGATGAAAGATTATCGTTTTAAAATACTTACTATAATGGCATCTGATGAAAAAGATATGGAGCTTAAGTATACATTTCCGGATAATATAATAGAGTTCAGAACAATTTTCCTCTATGAATATCTCAATGTTAGGCAGGAGCGCTTTCGGAAAAAACTTCTACTTACCACAGAAGAGAGAGAGCAGCTTCGAAAATTCATTCTATTTGACAGAAGTGTTGACTGGGATATGATTACAGATATTATTTGCCGGGAGGATAAAATAGGAAATACTATTGATTTTCTTATGAGCTATGATTTTTTTGATGAACTCATTGTTCTCTATCATACAAAATATGAGGGTGAAGGATTTAATATTTTCTTTTGGACATTCCGTTCAATGTTGGCAACCTTGATCTGTGTTATGCAGCAGCCGATGCCCAATGCAGATCTGTATCATGCTATATCTACGGGATATGCAGGTCTTATGGGATTGATTGCAAAAAACTCCTATAAAAAGCCCTTTCTCCTTACTGAACATGGGATTTATGCCAGAGAGCGGGAGGAAGAACTGCTAAAGGCAGATTGGGTTAAAGGAGTATACAAATATCTTTGGATAGACTATTTCTACTTTTTGTCGGTTGGTGCATATAAGACCGCAAACAAGACCATAGCACTATTTCGTCTCAACAGAGAAATTCAGGTCTCTTTGGGAGTAACCCCGAGGAATGCTCTGGTAATACCAAATGGGGTAGATGACAGCACTTTTCCGAAGGAGAAAGAGGATCATCCTGAGATTAATGTAGCGGCAATTCTCCGGGTTGTACCCATTAAGGATGTAAAAACACTTATACGTGCTTTTAATTTCGTAGTAAGGGCATATCCGGAGGCGCGGCTGCTGTTAATCGGACCCGCAGAAGAGGATGAAGAGTATGCAAAGGAGTGCATAAATTTAATTGATGATCTGGGATTGAAAGAGGTCATTATATTTACCGGACAAGTAAATATAAAGGAGTATATGCCTAAAATTGATATGATAGTTCTGACTTCCATATCAGAAGCACAGCCCCTTGTCATTTTGGAAGCTTATGCCTGTGCTACAGCAGTTGTTGCAACGGATGTTGGTTCATGCCGGGAGCTTGTTGAAGGTGATGGTGATGAGTTTGGTTTTGGTGGAATTATCACAAAACCGGTATCCCCTAAAGAGACAGCTGAGGCGATAATGAAATTGTGTGCAGATCCTGAATTGAGAAAAGAGTATGGAAACAACGGATTGGCAAGAATTAGGAAATTGTACAATAGTAAGAATGTCTTTAGAACTTATGCACGAACGTATGAACAAATATTAGAGGATGCGACACTTTAGATGGCTGGAATTGGATTTTCACTTAGAAAAATGATGAAAGAAGGGGATAATTACGGCACGCAGGTTCGTGCCTGGTTTCATACCTCTATTGTCGCTGCCGGTCCCTGGATTATAAGTATTGTAACGATAAATTTGCTTATGATTTTCTCACGCAAGTGGGATGTTCCCTATGCTGAACGGGAACTTATTATAGCAGCAGTTGTCTATTCAACGCTTTTCTCGCAGATTCTCACAGCACCATTTCAGATGCTGATTACCCGATATATCGCAGATAGAATTTACACCAGTGAATATGAGTATATTAAACCATCATTCTGGGGACTCACTCTAATAATGCTTGTGCTAAGCTTTGGTTTGGCTATTTTTTTTTATCGTGGCAGCGGGCTTCCTAATGAATTTATCTATGTTGCTGCTGCTTTATTTATCTTATTGTCAATTCTCTGGATACTTAATGTCTATTTATCCACTATGAAAAATTTCAAGCTTATCACTTTTTCCAACTTGTTAGGGGCAATAATTACTTTTGCTGTAATTCTATTTTTAACTAATAATCCAATTAAATTTCCAGAGATGCAGGGGGCTACAAATTTGCTCCTGTCCTATTTAATAGGTATGTTTGTAACACTGTTATTCTTATTAGTTGTTCTGATGTCTGAATTGGGGGAAGACAATGGAAAGGTTTTTCACTTTATCCGTTATTTCCATGCAGTGCCCAGTCTTTGGCCTATCGGTTTACTTTATACCGCTTCATTATGGGTTGATAATATAATTATGTGGTTTTCTCCCATAAGTTTGAATCTGTATGGTGTCTACCGGTATGCACCATTTTATGATGTAGCTTCATTCTATGCCTATCTTTCCATATTACCCTCTATAATGATGTTTATGGTTTTAATAGAGACCGACTTTTATGTGAAATGCCGTGAATTTTATCTTGCAGTAATAGAGAACGGCCCGCTAAAAGAGCTTGAATCATTTGCTAAAAGAATGCGTGAATCTTTATTTCAGAATGTCTTAACAACCGTTGAACTGCAGTTATTTATTACTCTACTGATAATAGCACTCTCTTCAACACTTTTTCCATTGCTTAATGTTCCTGATGCTACCAGGAGAATCTTTGTCATTTACTCTTTGGGGGCAATGTGTAACTCATTTATTCTCATTTTTTTGCAAGTACTTCTCTACATAGGTGAACGTAACAGAGCTATGTTTCTTATGGGACTATTCTTTTTCTCTAATTTTGTTTTTACACTGATAAGTATGAATATGGGGGAGAACTTCTATGGAGCTGGTTTTTTTGTTTCTTCCTTCCTAACCATGATTGCAGGGGCTTTTGTCTCCTATAACAGCTATCATCGGGTTATTCAGCATACCTTTATGACACAGCCTGTATTTACCCGGGAGAGAGAAAAAGTATTTGAAAGATTAGAGAAGTGGGTTGATGATCGAATGGTTGCAAAGGATTCATTTGAACTAAAGTTTCTCAGGCAGAAAGACAAGCAGAAAACAGCAGCTGCTGCCACTGTGAAACAGAATTCTTATTCAGGGAGCAAGCGTGCCTCTGCTCACTCTGGTCAACAGGCTGCTGGTTATGGTTCTGGTATGACTAAAACTGAAAGTAATTGGGAGACTCCCTATCGTAAGCCTTTTGGTAGTGATAAGAGTCCTGTGATGGCAACACGATCTCAACGATATGTACATAAATATTATAAGTTTGGGAAAAAGAGTTAATTTCAAAAATCCAAGAAATTAAATCTGTGATTTAATTCGATTTTTGAAATTAACTAAAAAATTCACATCCATCAAAAACTTCTGACGTTAATTATTAATCATGGACTTTAATTGTTACATCTGGTTTGGTTATTTCGAGAATATACAAAAAATCCCGTTTTAAAGGCTTTAAAATTCCTCCCTTGATACTCGCTATTGGTGACTCACAGCGGAAATAGAATTTTTGCGGCAGTAGAACATTTTCCAATCGGATAGATATAGTGTTCTCATCACGGATTGTATAGAAACGCATATCCTCATTTTGAATATACTCATTGTAAGCTTCGATATTTGTTTTTGGTTCCAGAAAAGGATAGTTCTGAGACAGTGCCTGAAATGTATCTTCAAACTCTCTAAACAGCGGCCCCCATCGCAGATCCTCAGATCTTTCCGGATCCAGTATCTCTATGGAATTGATTGAATGGTTTACCATACCAAATTCAGCCACTCCATTTACCATCGCCCAAAGTATATCAGGTGTAATCTCATAACCCTGACTGAATTTTGGGATATCATAGACTCCGGTTATATCCGGGTCAGGACCAAATTCCTGAATAAATACGCCATCATCCTGATCAGGATTAGTATAGACTCCCGAAAATACCTTTAATTTGGGAAAAGTATTGAGAACAGCCTCTTTTGTATATTTTCCAATAAGATTGGATGGAGAAGAATATGTGTAATACTCAATTTCTCCAAAAATAGAATCCAGAGTATCTCTGAGCTTATCAAGGCTGGCTGTCATGTCTGATTCATCTTTCCATAATGATGGATATAAACTTAGTGACGGATTATTGGTAATTTCACCAGGTGTTAGTAAGGGTGTATGGCTGTAACCCAGTATTCCCAGCTCTCCATCTGATGAGCTGAGCATTGCACCGAATTGACTGATGGTGTCCAGGTTGGTTTTTGGTTCGTCCGGCAGGGGATTTCCTGTATTTGTAGTATAGGAACCAATTGTCATTCCGGTAAAAGCCAAATTGTATCTGTTTTTTAAGGTTAAAAGATCTGTCCACCAGATTTCACGATAAAACTTACCATTATCCCGCAGGTAATCATTATAAATATGATCTGTTATGCCCATAGGAATAGGAGCTGGGAGATCCTCAATATTAAAAATTTTATCTGCATGTATATATGAGAGACTATAATCATTATTCAGATGTAAAAGTTGAAGGAGCAGTCCGCGATTTATCTTGTCCAGAAAGAGTGTACTGTTTGTATAGAGTACCGATCCTTCTCCCCAGGAATTAAGCCAGATAAGGGGAATGCCTTCAGATGATACAGCAATTGGGGTTACTGAATCACTGAGGGTGATATTCAGACTGGAAGAAGTAATAAAATCTGAATCGATAGTCATTTCATCCATCATAGGGAAAAAAGGTGCTGAAAATGTTATTCCAATGGGATTTTTTGATAGGGTTCCCTCAATTTTCTGTATGCCGGCAATTTCTGCAAGAGCCGGGTGAGTGGTGCTGACCAGTATGGATATGTCTGCACCGAGAGAGATAATATTTACCATATAATCAATATCTTTCTGTGTGAGGATGTCTATATCATCTACAGCAATAATGATCGTATCCCCGATCTCTATCTCACTGATTGTTTGTGAGCTCTCTTCTGAATTAATATCAGCAAGTAGGTATGGTATATGAGTATTTCGGAAAATTTGTTTGAGATGTTCTGTGACAATAATTGATTCATCGTTGATTGATGAATACAGGATTACATACTGATCAAAATTTATAGGTATGTTTTCCGAGGTGAAGACACTTTCTTCTTCTACCTGCTCAACAATCCTGGTAGAGTTTGACCGGAATATTGAGGTGAAGTTTACTATTTTGAATACCTGCAGAATAATTCCGGTTGCCAGGATGATCAGGACAACTATCAAAAACCTGAATTTTATCATTCGATCTCCTCAACAGAATCCTTTAAGGAAGATCTTATTCTATTTGAAACTAAATCGTAATTCCCCTTACCTGTTGCTGGCAGCAGTATTTCAAGTATATTATGAATCTCATCATAACAAACAAAATCTACGCTTCTTAGAACTTTTCTCATGGAAAATATAACCGTCTCTATATCTGTGGTTAATACATTATATTTACCATAGCAATATGGCAGCCCATATTTAGTGAGTCGAATCTCCTCTTCTTCCAACTGCATATCAAACTGATTCTTTTTTAACAAATTGGACCAGCTTACACCGGTTACGTTATACTTTCTGTCAATATCAATCGCCTGAGAAAGAGCTTTATTGATCCATTCAGTTATAACACAGAAAACACTAAAACTGTATTCAGTAATATGCTCAAATTCTATTGCATCAATATTAATAAGACCAATTACTGTACCCTCATTAATAATTGGAGCACTAAACAGCGGGAAATCCTCGTTCTCCTCTTTTGTCCACCTGACAGGCTTCCTGGATTCCACCAGTTCCATATATTTAGGTTCATCTACAAATCTGATAGAACTTCTTTTTTTGCCATATTCACCATAAATAAGCTTCAGGCGTAAATACCCGCCGCTTTCAAGAGTATATATTGCTATAGTAGTAGCCTTAATAAATTTATGCAGAACTCCAATTGCCTCTGTGTATACTTTTTCCGGATTTGTTGTCTGAAGTGATGCAGCAATTTCATAGAGAGAGAAGATACTGTATTCTGACCCTACTATCTGTTCTTTTAGTTCATTGTACATGAGAATTGTTTTGCGGTAATCTTCCTCAAGTTTAGTATACTCTTCCAGAATTTCGCTATTTGCAGTCTTCATAGTTCTTACATTTCTGGAGTAGGTATCCCTGACGCGTCCGGTTGTATACCCTGCAATGAAAAACATAATAGGAAATTTATAGTAATCAAAGACCTTGAAAAAGAGCACTAAGTCCAGACCTTTATAGAGATAAGCTACTATATAAACAGTTGAGGCAATTAATGCAGCAAACAGGCCGGACAGATAACCATGACGAATAGCGATGATTGCAGTAAGCACAAACAACGGGTGAAGATTCATGGTCAGAAACTGGTTCTGAATATTCGGTACAAAGAAAAAGAAGAGCATCGTTGCACCGTTTGTTATGAGAACCTCTGCCAATATACCAATGATCGTAGTAATGAACTCCTGTGACGATTGTATCTCCCAGCCGGGAAATAATCTATTATATATTTTACGTTTACCTTTTTTTGCCATAAGTCAATTCTAAATTAAAACGTCCTCTTAATCCATTATAATTGAGCCAATTTCATAAATCAAAGATGAGCCATCCTTACGGTGGGCTCACTTTAACTGCTTATTGCTTCTGCCTGCTGTTCATTTGCCTCTCCACGCTTAACTCCGCCCATAATGAAGTAGGCAATAACCATACAAACTGCCGCAAACAGGAAAATCGCTCTGAATCCGAATAAGTCGATAAACCCGCCGGTAATTGGCGGTGCTATTATTGAGGCGAGCTGGGAAAAGAAGTAGTACAAACCGGTATAAATTCCCATATCACTATAGGTTGCCATTTGCCAGAGCATAGGAAATGAGTTTGTGATAATTGAAACCCAAAACATTCCAAAAAAGAACATAAGTACCCAGAAGGTGATTTGTCGGAGAAATGGGCTTAATCCCAATGCTTTGGTAATCGGATCATGTAAGAAAACGAGGAGAAGAACTCCTGTAAGAATAAGCAGTGCAGTTCTGATTGTGACTTTTCTACCGCGTCTGTGGGCAATTATGCCTGAGGGGATTGCAAAGATTGCATAAGCAATACCCACCATTCCGGCTGCAAAGGCAGCTGTTCCGGAAGAGGTAGCCAAAATCTCGGTTGAATAGAGTCCGATAAACGGCAGAACACCCTGATATCCTATGAACCAGAAAAGCAGGGAGAGTAGTATCAGCAGAGCACTTTTATCTTTGGAGCCCATAATCATTTTCAGGGACTGGGAAAGGGATGTTCTTTTCTCCTGCTCCCGTTCACCATCCGCTCTTTTCCCCCGTTTCTCTTTTACAAATAAGAAGAGGAGAATTGTTGAGAGAATTACCAGTAGACCGGCAACCGGAAAGGCCAGGATTTCTTTCACTGGTCCGTGTCCGGGAATATTTACTACTACATTCATTAACTGTGCAAGCCCGATAGTTCCGACTATCGATGCAATTCCACCCATAGTATTTATTACCCCATTAGCTTCGGATCTGAGCTCGCCGGGAATCATGTCCGGCATAAGAGCAACGACAGGACCACGAGCGGATTGTTTGAAAATATTCAGGATAAAGATAGAGATGATTAGAGCGGTGAGAGTACTTAATGCAGTGAACGGGATTATTCCAAAGGCAATAGCTGTTAAGGGAAGTGTGCTTATTATATAGGGCATTCTGCGGCCTATAGCAGTCCTTGTTCTATCTGAGAGTGCTGAGACAATAGGGATTAGCAAAATTGCAAATACATTATCAAGAGTCATAATTGTTCCGATTAATCCTTTTGATTCTATGAATTTACTGAGAAAAATGGGTACATAGGTATCATACAGCGGATCCATTAATCCCATGGTAAAGAATCCCAGACCGATGAGGAATGTTATACCGTAATAACCCTTCAAACCTGTTTTAGTCTCTGCTTTCTCTTTCATTTGGTTCTCCTGCACTTGTTTCATAGTATATACACTTTACGTGTTCTCTGCCGGCAAGTCAAATAGAACTTGAGCTAATTTTAAAAGACGCGGCCAGCTTACCTGTTTAACTGATGGACGAATATATGAATTCATGATAGTGATAGAAGTAAGTTATGAAACAAGAAAAAAAACATACGCTATCCAGATCCTGTATATTGAGGGAGCAGGAAGAGCTGGAATCACTACTCAACCTATCTCTGCGAAGTGAAGAAAAGGAATGGTTTCGTGCCGAAAGAGGCAGAATGCCGTTTTTGTTACCATCCTATTATGCAGGGTTAATGAATATATCTGATCCCCATGATCCTATACGGTTACAGTCAATTCCCACGGACAAAGAGTTTAACATTACTCCGCAGGAGTTAGCAGATCCGCTTGGGGAAAAGAATTTTATGCCCGTAGATTTTCTTATCCATAGATATACATCCCGGGCACTATTTCTTTCAACAGGAATATGTGCAATGTACTGCCGTTATTGTTTTAGGAGAAACTATACCGGGAAACCGCAAATTCCAACCGGGGAGCAGATAGTGAGGGCTGCACAGTACCTCAAAGATCATACGGGAATAAAGGAGCTGCTGATCAGCGGGGGAGATCCTCTTACCCTGTCCCTTGATGCATTGGATCGTTTACTTGGAATATTCAGAGAGTATCGTTCGGATATAGTCTTCAGAATTTGTACCCGAATACCAGTAGTTATGCCGCAGATGATAACAGAGGCATTGGTTGAAATATTGGCTAAATATCGAAAAAATGGATTGTATGTAATAACGCAATATAATCATCCTATTGAACTCTCCTCTGAAAGTACGGGAGCAGTACGACGTATTTTGGATGCTGGAATTCCTGTATTGAATCAGACGGTCCTTCTGAAAGGGGTAAATGATGATGCAGGTGTACTTGGAGATTTAATGAATGGACTTGTTGGTGCAGGAGTAATTCCCTATTACCTGTTTCACCCGGATATGGCTGAAGGTATATCTCATTTTCGTATTCCTCTAAAGAAAGGACTGGCTATTTTTAAACAGCTTACGGCGAAACTTTCACGTTTGGCACTTCCGGAATATGCTGTAGATATACCGGGTGGATGGGAGAAAGTAAGTCTGTCAGCTAATGGAATAATAGATAGTATTGATAATACCTATAAGTTGAGAAATGGTAGTGATCAGATTTTCACCTACATCGACACCGTTATTGAATAGTTGCCGGATATTTCCCATCAACAATATTCTGGATTGTAACACTTGCAAAATATTTCCGCATAACATTATATGTATGCCTCCAGAAATAACATGCGGTACATTCATCAGCGTAATCGCATTCCAAATGTTTCTGATCATCAAGCACAGAACAGGGGGTTATGAAATATCCTTCATCAATAGCCATGAAAATATCATCAATTGAGACATCTGAAGGGGATTTGATAAATGCAAACCCACCGCCTGGTCCACGGGTTGAGGTTATCAAATCAGCCTTTCTTAATCTAAAAAAGATCTGTTCAAGGAATTCAGGGGAGAGACAGGTCTGTTCTGAAAGTACTCGTATTGAGATGGGTTTTTCTGATTTATTTTTAACCATTTGAAGAATTGCCCTAAGTGCATATCTACCTTTTGTTGTAATTCTCATAATATATCCCCGCAATATTTCTAAGTTTTTAATTATATTGCTTACTAAAAATGCATAACATTCTTCAAATTCTGATTCAAATCATTAACAGGGTAATACAAATAGTCTATTAAGTAAATGATTGTAATGGTAATGTAACACTAATTCGATAAAAATAACGCGATTGCTTGTTATTTATTGACACGTTCAAGATACTCTCTGGTCTCGGTATTTACCAGAATCCTTTCACCTTGTTTAATAAAAATGGGGACTTTTACTTTCAGGCCGGTCTCTGTAACAATTACTTTTGTTGCTCCAGTTACGGTATCACCTTTAATAGCATCCTGTGCTTCAGCTACTTTATAAATAACTTTATAGGGTATTATAATATCGAGCGGGGTGTCTCCCCAGAAACTTATTCGGTAGGTTTCGCCATCTTTCATAAGGAATTGGTAATCCTCGAAGGATGCCATGGGGATTTCAAACTGATCGAATGTAACCGTATTCATGAAATGATAGTTTTCACCATCATTATACAGATACTGACTGTCTATATCGTCAACGGTGATATCTTCAACTGAATCCTGTGTTTTCATAGTTTCCCGAAGTACCCGACCGGTGCTCGGGCTTTTCAACTTTGCACGTACAAAGGCTGATCCTTTTCCGGGGTTAACAAATTCTCTTTCTACTACGATAAAAGGGGCGCCCTTAATCAGGAGTGCCATACCTTTTTCTATCTGGCCTGCTTTGATCATGTTGTTTAGTCCTTATATAATTGTTCTATTGTTTTTACCACTGAATCCAATTTTGCAAGATTGAAATGGAAAAAGAGGCTAAAGTGTAGCAGATAACGGGAATAAAATCACCCCCTCAATAGTATCATATCCTCCTAACAGCATGAGCAATCTATCCAACCCCAGGGCTGTACCTGAGCACGCTGGAAAGGGTTTATCCGGATTGTTAAATAGGTGGTGATATGTATGAGGGATGTCAGGAATTGCTGCATTGGGGACATCGGTTCGTGAAGCAATTGCGGCCGATTCCTCACGAAAAAATTCCGCAATTAAATCCGGATTAGTCTCTTCTGTATAACAGTTTGCAAGCTCAACACCTCCGGCATACAGTTCCCAACGCTCTTTATAGGGAGATTGTGCTTTGTTTGATGCAAGGCAATGAATCTGTGCGGGATAGTCTGTAATTATCAAAGGCCGATCCTGCGGAATATAAGGTTCAACTAATGTAAGAAAAATTCGATTGAAGAGTGATTCCCATGTTTCAGGGGTGTCAGATTCAGACAGGCCGATTCGGGATGCTGCTGATTTCAGCTTTCCCAAAGTCTGGAGTTTGTCCAAATCGATTCCTGCATGGGAAAAACAGAGGTCATGCATCGATTCAATCCTGAAGGGAGGCAGCAGATGCTCAGGTGTACCCGGTGGTGCAACTGCAGAGAGGTACTCTTCTGTGTGAGCGATTGAATCTCTATAATCTGCATCAATCGTATACCACTCGAGCATGGAGAATTCAGGATTGTGGTAGGTTCCTATCTGCTCACTATTCCTGAAACATTTATTAATCTGGAAAATACTTCCGGATCCATCAGCCAGCAACTGTTTCATAAATACTTCAGGAGAAGGAATTAGCCAGCACAAGGAGGATGAATGAAAGGGGCTGGCGAAAGATGTTTCGAAGACGTGAATTGCCGGTTCCGGAATGAGTCCTGCGGCAATAGTCGGTGTTTCAACTTCCAGATACCCTTTTCCGGTAAACTGTTTCCTTGTATTGGCATACAAATGGCTGCGCTGTAAAATACTCTCTCTGTTCATATTGCTGATACTATCAGATGGTTGCTGAAATTAACAAGTCCTGATAAAATTTTTCACAAGGATTTTGAAAGATCAGTGGTTCTCTTTACTTTACCTAGTGGAATAAACTATAATCAAAATCTTATCAGTACATATCAAATCGATTTTCAAACAGGATGTTATGGATTTATTAGAACCGGGTAGTTTTCTTCATGGATTTACAGTTGTTTCTCAAATAGATTTGCCTGAATATAATGGTACAGGAATAAGGCTGAATCACAAGGCTACAGGACTTGATCTTTTTCATATCCATAATTCTGACCCTGAAAATTTCTTTGCATATATTTTTAAGACACCACCAAAAAACAGTAATGGAACAGCTCATATACTTGAACACTCTGTTCTTGCCGGTTCCAGAAAATATCCTGTCAAAGATCCATTTCTGGAACTGATGAAAGGAAGTGCACAAACTTTCCTAAATGCATTCACCTTTCCTGACAAAACAGTCTATCCTGCTGCATCTCCCATAAAAAAAGATTTTTTTAATCTATTTGATGTATTTGGTGATGCTGTCTTTTTTCCTTTATTAAAGAAAGAGGTTTTTCAGCAGGAAGGCGTACGGGTTGTTTGCGGTCCTAAAGGTCAAATCTCATTTGACGGCATTGTCTTTAATGAGATGCGGGGTGTCTATTCCGATCATGACTCAATTATAGCTGAAAAATCATTTAGATCCCTGTTTCCTGATACACCCTATGGAATGGATTCGGGTGGTGCTCCTGTTGATATTGTAAATCTTTCATATGAGGAATTCCGCGGATTTCACGCTGAATATTACCATCCATCTAATTGCCGGATTTTTATTTATGGGGATATCCCAACTGAGGAACATTTACAGTTTCTTGAAGAAAAATTTCTGCATGAATTTACCGCAATAAAGACTGATTCTGCAATTCCCGTTCCCAGACCGTGGAAAAAGCCGGAATCATTCACTTTTAGTGGCCCGGGGATGGAAACAGAGGTTGAGGATCAGAGAGGATCTGCAGTAATTAACTGGATTGTCGGTTCTTCTACTAATCCTGTTGAGATTATGACACTTGAAGTATTAACAGAGACTCTTTTAGGGAATCCAGGGGCTCCCCTGTATCAGGCGATTATTGAATCAGGGTTGGGCATGGATATATCTTCGATGAGCGGGATGGAAGCTGATTTTCGGGAAATAGTATTTAGTGTTGGTATTAAAGGAATAGTTCCGGATGATGTTGCGGAGTTTGAGTGCATCGTTCTGCAGTGTCTGGAGAAACTGGTGAAAGAGGGTATTCCGGAAAAGAGTATTTCGTCAGCTGTTAAAAGGATTGAATTCAGCCATCGTGAATTGCGGGGCGGCATACCCACGGGACTAAGAGCAATGTCACGATCACTACGCGGATGGCTTCATGGAGCTGCCCCGGAAGATACAATGATATTTAATTCAGTTATGGGTCGTATTAAGCAGCATCTTGAAGAGGATGGTTTGTATCTTGAGACTTTTATCACAAAACATCTTCTGCAGAACCTGCACCGGTCACTTGTTACCGTTATCCCAAAAAAGGATTATATTAAGCAGCAGAATAGACAAATCCGTAAGGCTTCCCGTGAAATTGAAGGAAAGATAAAGACGAATAAGAAGAACCTCAAGCCTATTCAGGATGATCAAAAAAGGTTGAAAATATATCATGATCAGGTTGAAACTGAAGAATCACTCAAATGTATTCCAGGATTGTCAGTTAAGGATATGCCGGAACAGGTAAAAACTATTATCACTCAGAAGTCAATATTGAAGGGGATTTCGGGATATCGGCATACTTTTTTCACCAATGGGATTGTCTATATTGATTTTTCATTTAATGTAAGTGGACTAACACATGAAGAGACCATGCTGCTTCCTTTGTTCAGCAGGTTGATCTATATGACAGGTATTCCCGGATATAGCTATAATGAGGTTTCTCAGCTTCTTGCCGAAAAGACGGGAGGTTTTTATGCATTCCTGGATACCGGTACTCCGGTTGATTCAAAGTCTGCATCAAGATATCTGTTTTTTCGGTGTAAAGTGTTGGAGACTGAAGCCGATGCAGCTTTAGAGTTGATCCGTGATATTTTAACCAATGCCGAGCTGTGGGATAAAAAACGTATAAAAGATATTATTCAGGAACAGATTAGTGACTTTTCTTCAGAAATCATTCCTTCAGGTAATGCTTTTGCGGGTTTAAGAGCATCAAGCAGGATGCGGGAAGTTCCTGCCATAGAAGAGCAGTGGCGTGGAATTGAGCAGCTTATGTATATTCAGTCGCTGCGTGATATATCAGATGATGAAATAAGGAATATTGGTGATGTTTTGGGGGCTATACGGCAAAAAATTCTTTTGCAGAATCGTCTGATCTACAATTTAACCGCCGATGACTCTTTTCAGGATTCACTTAACCTGCTGGCCGGAGGATTTTTTAGCGCATTTAAATCCGGAAGTTCTTCAAATGATATTGATATCGATTCTGCACAGTCAGAAATTTTAGAACTTAACCCGATTCCATTTGAAACCTTTGTTACATCATCAGATGTTGCATTTAATGCAATAGTACTCCCTGCTCCAAAAGTCTTTGAATCCGGACAATCTGCATACACCATTCTTTCACATATACTTACCACTAATTTTCTGTGGGAGAAAATCCGGGTGCATGGCGGAGCCTATGGTGCACATGCTGAGGTAAGTCTGCTTGAGGGATTATTTACGATATCATCTTACCGTGATCCGCGTATAGCCGGATCCTATAAAGATTTTACTGACTCTCTTCAGAACATGGCCAAAGGGGACTTCAGTGCTTCTCTCATTGAGAAATCTATTATTTCCCTGATAAGCAGGGATTTAAAGCCGCTTACTCCCCGTGAGAAAAGTATGCTTGGATTCCGCAGGAATATGTTTGGTATAACTGATGAACTTCGTCAGAAAAGAAGAGATGAGTTTTTTGCAATGACAAAAGAGACTATATCCGAGGCAGCCGGGACATTACTTACTGCATATGAATCCGGGGATTCAGCCTCGGTCACCATAGCTGGACAGGAATTGGTTGATGCAAATCTTAAAAAATTTCCAAAGATTTTAGAAAACATGAAAAAGCTGATAATTTAGTAGACTGGCAGTACTCGTAGTCCGACAGACTCCTAGGTTAAAGGGATGTTTTTGGATATAATATCAACATGAAAAAAACGATAGGTTTCAGTAAAATAGAGCAGTCTGTCTATAATACCGTATTAAAAGCTGGAGTTATTTTACCCGGCGATGTAAAAGACTCTTTACAAAAAGCGGTTGCAGATGAGGCGAAACACGAATTAACGGTAAAATCCAGAGGCTCTGCCGTTATAAGTAAAATTCTGGAAAATCTTGATGCTGCCGAAAGTATGAATATACCTATGTGTCAGGATACTGGTATGGTAATAGTATTTGCCGATATCGGTACGGAAGCTCCCGTAGCATTATCAGATATTGACAAGGCAATAAATGCGGGCATTGAATCGGCGTTCCTGGATGGATTTTTTCGTAAATCTATAGTATTGGATCCTGTTTTTGATAGGAAAAATACCGGAAATAATCTCCCTGCAGTCATCTATCACCAGCTTGTTCCGGGGTATCAACTTACACTGCAGATCATGCTTAAAGGGTTTGGAAGCGAAAACTGCAGCGGGCTTGCCATGCTGAATCCAACTGCTGGTGTAAAGGGAGTGCTTGATGCTGTCGCAAAAATCGTCTCAGATGCAGGCGGGAAACCCTGTCCGCCGATAATTGTCGGTATTGGGATAGGGGGAACTGCAGACCGTGCAATGCATCTCTCAAAGAGGGCACTTTTTCGGGATGTCCAGGATGAACATCCTGAAAGTGATTATGCAGATCTGGAAAGACTGATTCTCGACCGGCTGAATGGGCTGAATATCGGACCTGGCGGGTTGGGCGGGATAACAACTGCCATGGCAGTGAAGATCGAGGCTGAATCGACGCATATAGCAGGGATGCCTGTCGGGGTGAGTATCAGCTGCTGGGCTGATAGAAAGTATAAGATTATCTTGGGGGAACCTGTATGAGTGATACTATTCGTTCATTTCAGCTGCCAATATCAAAGGATACTGCTTCAGAGCTCAATGCCGGAGAGGAGATACTGCTTTCAGGAACTATGCTGGTCGGTCGTGATCAGGTACATGAACAGTTTCAGAAGCTTCTCAATGCAGGGAAGCCTCTGCCTGTTTCGCTGGAGGGTGAGACAATATTCTATATGGGACCGGCGCCTGCACCAGAGGGAGCGGTAATTGGATCCTGCGGTCCGACAACTTCATCCAGGATGGATCCCTTTACTCCTGATCTGCTTGATGCAGGTCTTGTCGGCATGATCGGAAAGGGTCCCAGAAATTCGGCTGTGAAGGAAGCTGTCAAAAGAAATGGAGCAGTCTATTTTTATGCTTTCGGCGGCTGCGGGGCTCTCTATGCACAAAAAGTTGAATCAATAGAATGTATCGCATTTCAGGAATTTGGCCCGGAATCCCTCTATCGGATCACAGTCAAAGATTTTCCGGTGATTGTAGCTATGGATAGCAGCGGGAATACAATTTTGTGACTATCAAATAATCAAATAATCATGCAAGAATGAAATTTACGTCCTAACGGGAGTGTGCTACACTGATGTATGTAAATGAATAGGGTTTTGATTTCTATTTAAAGTATAATTAGGTTAAAGACAGATGTTTACACAAACAGTTCCTGAAAATACCAGATTTTATATTCTCCGGAATTCAAGACTTCTGGAACGTCAAATGTATTCGGTACTATTTGAGGGGACTCCGGTAGAAATGGCTATAAAGGCAATTTCTGCTTATCAAAATCTTGACGGAGGTTTTGGGAACGGGATTGAACCCGATCTTCTGACCCCGGTAAGTACCGGTATCGGTATGGAAACTGCTTTTTATTACCTAGATATGCTGACCAATAAAATGCATTGTATCGATCAAGTCAAACCTCTGCTGCAGAAGGCTAGAGAATGGGTTGAACATACTATAACTGAGAGCGGAATTATCCCTTTTACTCCGGAGGATGTTCAAACGTATCCACATCAGGTATGGTGGCTCAACTCTGATGAAACACGAATTTTATCTCTGGCCGGATATTTGGCAAAATTCAATATGCCTCTTCGTCAACGTGCGAAGAAAATCGTGGCAAACTTTGCTGACACTCTTGCTATTCCGGAAGTTCTCACAGAATACAACTATCCCCTTTTTGTCTATGCAGTAGATGAGACGTCTTTCAGCCGCTGGGATCAGGTTCTTGATGTTCTCCAGCAGAAACTGACTGAGCATATATATGAGGAGAGAGAAACCTACTTCTTATTAACCCGCTACTGGTACCATTTTATTGACATGATGCCTGAGGAACTCGTAGACAGACAAATAGAACGCTATTTTGAATCTATAGAGGAAGATGGAGGTTTGCCGAATCCCTACCCTGAACTTCCCTGGTGGAGGCCGATATTCACTCTGGATTATCTCTTGATTCTCAATAGGATGGATCTTCTTGATCGGTTAAAATGAGTGTCCCGAATGTATAACGAAACAATTTTTCCCCTGTTCTTTTGCTCTGAGCAGGGCGGTATCGGCATATTGGATTAAACGGTCAATATTTATAAACCCGTTCTCATGAACCGCAATTCCAATTGAGCAGGTAAGCTGTCGTTCGCGGGATATTACTACCTTATGGTTAACCATATCGCTCAGCATCGAAGTTGCCGAAGCATTAAAAGAATCGAGAATATTCAGAATCCTTTGAGAAAAATTTGCTGCACCTGCTGTATCTGTTTTAGGCAAAAATATCACAAATTCATCTCCACCCATACGAAAAATAGTATCAGATTTTCTGCTTAGCTCTGATAGTACCTCAGCAAAAATTTTCAGGATCTTATCCCCGGCTTCGTGGGAAAAAGTATCATTATAATACTTAAAATTGTCCAGGTCTAAGTAGAGTAGGGAAAAATAGGTTGAGTTTGTCGTATAGTAGCGATTGTATTTTGCTGTCTCT
>Ga0075115_10000057_pt1 | contig 48063 bp, 40 predicted proteins | sample AntAceMetag02UKH_FD_69785 | JGI IMG/M metagenome (GOLD analysis project Ga0075115, IMG submission 69785) | Saline lake microbial communities from Ace Lake, Antarctica - Antarctic Ace Lake Metagenome 02UKH | ecosystem: Environmental > Aquatic > Non-marine Saline and Alkaline > Saline | place... | reverse complement strand
TCTACCTCCCCTGACCCCTCCTTACAAAGGAGGGGAACAAAACACGATTTACATTAAAAACCACCACACAGCGACGATGACGAGTGCGTGCAGCAGCTGATCCTGCCACACGGCCTTGACGAAATGCCACCTGCCCTTGAGCGGATCGATGATGAAGTGCGATGCGAACAGGATGCCGGCGACCAGCCAGCCGACCCGTGCGAATACGACGAATGCCGCGGTGTAGGCGGCTGCATGATAAAGGTTGAGCTCCCAGTTTTTGTGCTTGTCGCTAAACCACGACGGCTGAAACGCGTAGTCGCCTATGCAGTGGCAGCCGAATAAAAGAAGTAAGGTTGTGTCCAATTTTCCCCCTAAACAAAAGCCCTCCGAAGAGGAGGGCTTTATGAGCATTTGTTTATTGCGAGTCCCGAGCCACGAGCCCCGTGCTAATATTCCCAGCGGCTGGGCGTCTTTTGGGGTTTGCCTGATGCGATATCCTCTTCAGTTACGCCTGACTCGTATGTCTTTGGCTGCTGCGCTGTGATCACCGGCTCTGGCGCGGGTGGTGGCGGTGCTGCGGAAGTGGGCTGGCTCATCGGCGGCGCTGCTGATGCCGGAGCTGACATGGGGGCTGAAGGTACGGCGCCTGCCCCGTAGCTCAGTTCAACCATGCGCGATTTGCCAATCGAACCCGGTACGGTTTGCGTGGAGATGATGTTGTCGGACACTCCCTGCGAGACGAGAAAGCCCTTCACCGCCGTCACGCGTTTGCTGGCAAACTCTTGGTTGAGAGCGACGTCGCCCACGGCGGGAACGTATGAAGTTACTACAACGCTGCTCAGGTGTTTGATGTCGAGCGCCAATGACTCCAGCTTTGCGCGTGCCCGCGGTGTCAGCGCATCCGATTTGAAGCCGAAGTGGACGCTGTCCTGGTTGCCTGCTTGTGCCGACGGCACAGCGACGATTGCCAGCATGACAATACCCAACATGGCTATGAGCGTTTTCTTCATCTGATCCCCCTTGTAGATAGTGAAAATAACTACTTATTCTTACCGTAACGGGCACGGAGTTGTCAAAATCAATGCAATGATTCTTCGATATGTTGAATATACAGCGAGGATGGGGCTGAGCCAAGCAAAAAATCAACAATTACGGTAATTTGGAAGCTCGAGTTATATTCAGAAAAAACCACGCAACTCTTTTCACTTCCAACCGAGAATATATATGATAGGTAGATTGGTGAAACTGGGGGCTTAGCGGAGGTATTTATGTCTGATGTCAACAAAACAGGGCAGGGGAGTTCATCCACGGCGGTGTCGCGTCTCCCACGACGAGTTACTTCTCGTGAGCGGGCTGCTGGCAAGTGCCTCGTTCCGTGGTCAAATGCGTCTTCCTACAGGGTGCAGCAGCCGTCGATCTTTCAATCGCGCATGCCCGCGTTTCCATCAAAAGCACAAGCCGATCGAATGGAAGCGCAGCTTCTAGCGCGCAAGCCTTTGCCGGCAGGTGCTAAGATTAACTGGAGCTTCAATTTTAAGAACAGAAAGTGGGAACCCTGGATCTGTGACAGGGATTGCCAGGATCCCGCGAGGCAGGCTTCTCTGTTGCGAAATGTTAAGCCATCCAAGTCGAACACTTCAGATTCAAATTTGAAGCGTTTTGGTAGGGCTGCGGCATTTTCGTTTGCGTGGCCGGTCACGGTACCACTTGCATTTCTGAGTTCATGCAGTGGGAGCACTGGTGACAACAATAATCCGCCGATTTACGATGCGACGGTCGACGCGTCCGGCATCGACCCGGTCGATGCGGGTGATGCTTCTGTTATTGATGACGGAGGTGTTCCGCTCGCCAACTGTATCAACGAAGGGCGTGAGGGCATTGAGGATTCGTACCTCAAGCTTATCAACCCCGACAACCAGGGTCCGTGCGATGCGCTCGCGATGTCCTATTACGGGGATGCGTTTACGGCGCTTTGTGCGCATCCAAACAACCGCGTGCTGGAGTTTTTCGCCAGCGATACGCCCGAGCTTGATATGCGTCATCGCGTGACGGATTCAGCGCCTGCTCCAGATGGTGGTCAAGCCGCGGTTCATCCTCGCGGCGTTCTCATGTTTTCGCCCGATGGTGTAACGGAGCTAGCTGTTGTTCCGTATCAGCAGAAAAACTTGGCTATGCCAGCTAATGTGCAGGGTGGGCTATACGTTTACAATGCCGATTCGGTTGATTTTCAACTGACGCAGGATCGCGACCTTGCAGTGCGTGTCGTAAGTGGCGGCGACCCAGATGGTACGGTTTTCACGTTCACCGATCCGGTCGGCACGGCGTTTTCCCAAGGCAAGATTTGGGTTGCTCCTGAAAACTTGGATCCGGCTACGGGCGGTCCGATCGTCAGCGATATCGTAGGTACGCCGGTTGTGGACCGTGGCAACGGTTTGTGGATCTTAGATGATGAGGTTTCGCTTAGCAGTCCCGACGGTATGGGGTATAGGCCAACAGCGGTTGCAAAGATAAACAACACTCTTATGGCCGGCGTCTTCAATGGAGTTGCGGCTTCCAGTGCAGCCGATTGGGAGAAGCCTAAGCTCTCTATCTTCGACGCATCTTCATCGGAGATATTCAACGATGCACTGCTAACGATTGACAATGTAGGTCTGACGCATGACTGGGAGTTTGCTGCTCTTCCCAAAGTCGCCAAGACGAGTGATGGCCGTAATTTCGTGCTGGCTGCGGAAAATCCAACTACTGGTGGTCAGAAGATCTTGGCGGTCCATGTCGATGACTTGGGCGATGTCGAAAACTCCAACCATTCGGTTTCATCAACCCCTTATGTAATTCCGGCTGAGCTTCCCAATCCGGCATACCGATCGGGAACGGAAGATCCGGAAACGATCTCCACGGGTCATGTTGTCAGCATCGTGGTCCACGATTCACGTGCCTATGTTACAACTGCTGGCGATGGTTATAACTACGGCTTCATGTTCGCCTTGGATATCAATACATCGAATGCAGCTGTCACGCCGGTTGGCGTAAAGCCTCTGGGTATCAATCCAGGCGTCGCCACCGTTGATCCGGTGACTGGCGAAATCTATCAGGTGGTGAGCCAGGCTAACTGCAGCGCAGGCGATCAAGCCGTGCCCTATGTCATTCGCATTACGCCCGACGAGATGACGTGGGACGCGATCTAACAATATAATGTACAAGTCCGATTGACTTAGAGAAGGGCCTGCGGTAGCAGGCCCTTCGTCGTATTAATAAGGTTAAAATTATGAAGATCAAAGCCCCCGCAAAGGTGAACACCATACTCAAGATCGTTGGCAGGCGCGCCAACGGTTACCATGATCTCGCCATGGTCATGGAGAAGCTGGCGCTCTGCGATGAACTTGACTTTGAGCTCACCGACAGTGCGATCGAGCTCACCCAGGACGGCCAGAGCGATGCAGGGATGGAAGCTCACAAGAACCTAGCGTGGCGTGCAGCGGCAGCGCTCAGGGAAGCTGCAGGCGTTAGCCAAGGCGTGCGTATCCATCTTAATAAGCGCATTCCGGTGGCAGCGGGTCTTGGTGGCGGTTCCAGCAATGCCGCAGCTGCCCTCAAGGGCTGCAATCAGGTGTGGGGCTTGAATTGGTCCAACGATCAGTTGGCCGAGATCGGTGCCAATCTCGGCGCTGACGTTCCCTTCTTTATATATGATGGGCCGGCTTTGGTAGAGGGCATCGGCGATCGCGTCACTCCCATCACGAAGTTGCCTAAGTTGTTTATATTACTCATAAATCCTGGTTTTGCTGTATCCACCCTTTGGGTCTATAAGCGGTGGGATGAGCTCAATTTGGCCTGTGGACAAAGTTCTGTAACTAGCTTGAATCATGAAGGTTCGAGCCCCGAGCCCCGAGCCCCGAGCCCCGATTTTGAGTGGTTGACAGTGAATAAGGCCGGTGATACGGTGCCGCCCCTTTTCGAGACAGCAGCGGATGTGGTGTCACATTTGGATAATGATCTCGAAGAGGTAACGGCAGGCGCGCATTTCGAGATAAGCGAGATCAAGACATTCCTCACGGATGCGGGTGCCAGCGGCGCGCTCATGGCAGGGAGCGGCCCCACGGTTTTTGGGGTCTTCTCCGATGCGCGGTCGCGAGACGATGCTGTGGCGAAGGTTAAAAATTCTTCGTGGCGCGTTATCGCAACTGAGAATTGAAGAAGCTGTCAGCGTTCAGCTGTCAGCGTTCAGCTTAAAACCAGAACGGTTTGTAGCTGAAAGCGGAACGCTGATTGCTGAACGCTGTTGTTGATATTGGGGCGTCGACAAGCGGCAAGTCACCAGGTTTTGGTCCTGGCATCGAAGGTTCGAGTCCTTCCGCCCCAGCAGAAAGACTGTGAAGTGTGAAAAGTGAAATGTGAAGAGGAAAAGCTTCATAAAATCGAAAGGCTGTGAAATGTGAATCGTGGGATGTGAAGAGCCGTTGTTCTTACTCTTCACTCTTCACTCTTCACCCTTCACTGATTTATTATGTACGAGACAAAGTATCCATTGGTTTTTAGTGGCAACGCTAATTTCAAACTCGCCGAAGAGATTGCCCAGACGATGGGCACCAAGGTGAGTGAAGCTACGGTGAAGCGTTTCTCCGACGGCGAGACGCGGGTCGAGGTGCTCGAAAACGTGCGCGGCCGCGACGTTTTCGTCATTCAGCCGACTAGCCAGCCGGCGAATGAGAACCTGATGGAGCTGCTCATCATGATCGACTGCATGAACCGCGCTTCGGCAGATCGCATCACAGCGGTCATCCCGTACTACGGTTATGCGCGACAGGATCGCAAGGTGAGTCCGCGCACGCCCATCAGCTCAAAGCTTGTGGCGGATCTCGTGGTCGCGGCGGGCGCAGATCGCGTGCTCACAATGGACTTACATGCCGGACAGATTCAGGGTTTCTTCAGCAAGCCGGTGGATCACTTGTACGCAAAACCAGTGCTCATCGAGTATCTGCAAAAAGAGCTGAAGGATAACCTCATCGTTGTCACGCCAGATGCTGGCGGCGCCGAGCGTGCACGTTCTTACGCCAAGCTTTTGGGATGTCCCATGGCCTTGATCGATAAACGCCGCGACAAGCCCAACTCGAGTGACGTCATGCACGTCATCGGTGAGGTGAAGGGCTATCGCGCGGTCATCATCGATGACATCATCGATACGGCCGGCACGATCGTGAAGGCAGCTTCCGCACTCATAGAGCACGGTGCCACAGAGATTTATGCGTGTTGCACACATCCAGTGTTCTCAGGTCCTGCGATTTCGCGTCTCAAAGAATCGCAGATCAAAGAGGTCATCGTTACGAACACGATCCCATTGACGGATGCAGCAAAAGAGATGGGTAAGATCAAGGAGCTTTCCGTAGCCAAATTGCTCGGCGAAGCGATCAATAGGATTCATAGCGGTGATTCAGTGTCATCGCTCTTTGTTTAATTGAAGCTGTCAGCCGTCAGCTCTCAGCTGTCAGCTTTTAAGGAAGGTTATCTATTATATACAGTTTTTATTCATTAATAAGCTGAAAGCTGATTGCTGAAAGCTGATTGCGCGGGAGGAAGTATGGAACGGTTAGTAATGACAGCAGAAACACGCAACAATGGCAAAGGTGTAGCACGCAAGCTGCGCGCAGCGGGTAAGGTTCCGGCAGTGCTCTACGGCACGTCGGTTGAGCCGAAATCGTTGGCGGTTGATTCTCACGAGTTTGAGACGATCTCCAAGAAGGCCCAGGGTTCGATTATGCTTTTCGATCTCAATGTCGCCGGCGAGACGACAACCGCTCTCGTGCGCGATTTTCAGGCCGATCCCTTCAGGCGCGAGGTCACGCATATCGATTTTCAGGCCGTGGGCTTGAACGATAAGATCGAGGTCGAGGTTCCAGTGCAGCTTACGGGCAACCCTGCGGGCGTGAAAGAGGGCGGCATTCTCGAGCAGTTGCGCCGCATGCTCAACGTTCGGTGCGTCGTGGCGAAGATTCCTTCTCACTTCGACGTGGATGTGACGGCGCTCAACATCGGCGACAATATCCACGCGAATGACATTACACTTCCCGAGGGCGTAGAGTTTCCGCATGCCGCAAACTTCACCGTTGCCGCGGTTGTGCCGCCGACGAAGGAAGAGGAAGTCAAGCCAGCCGTCGTTGCTGAGGGCGAGGAAGGTGCTGAGGCCCTGGCAGAGGGTGAAGCCAAGCCAGCCGAAGGCGAGGCTGCTGCCGAAGGCGAGAAGAAGGCCGAAGGCGCTGCTGGGGAGAAGAAGGCAGAGAAGTGAAGCTGATCGTCGGGCTTGGAAATCCAGGTCGCTCCTACGCACGCCATCGTCACAATGTTGGATTCATGGTGGTGGATGTGCTTGCCAAACGTCACGGCGTTGGCGTGAAGAAGAAGATGCACGATGCAGACACGGGCAAGGGGCGAATCGAGGGTGCCGACGCTATGCTGGCCAAACCTCAGCTGTACATGAATCGCTCTGGTTATTCGGTCGGACCGCTCTTTGAGTATTTTAAATGTGATCCTGATGATCTGATCGTCGTGCACGACGACATCGATCTGGCGTTAGGCCAGATAAAAGTCGTGTATGCGGCAGGGCACGGCGGCCACAATGGCGTACGTTCCATCGTGGATGAGCTAGGCCACACGAGTTTTTTCCGAGTGCGCGTGGGTGTGGGTCGTCCCGAGCCACCTATCGATCCGGCCGACTACGTGCTTCAGAAGTTTGCCGACGATGAGAAGGAAGAGGCCGCGCAGATTGTCGAGCGTGCAGCCGATGCAGTCGAGGATCTTTTGAATTTATCGTTGAAGGATGTGCAACAGAAGCATCACTAGTTCTTTTAGAACAGCAGCTATCAGCGGTTAGCTATCTGCCGTCAGCTAGAGCTTTTTTGTCTTTGCTGAAAGCGGAAAGCTGATTGCTGAAAGCTGTATTCATTAACCCCTTCGTCCCGGAATGGTCCGGGGCGTAATTCCCGCTTGAGCGGGGTAAACCACAAGGAGGCGCATGTGAAGGAATATGAAACAGTCTATATCACGCAGCCCGAGTTGACAGATTCACAAATTGGGCAGCTCAACGATCGCGTAAAAGCGATCGTTGAGAAGAACGAGGGCACGCTTTTCTTCGCCCGCAGCATGGGCACAAAGAAGCTCGCCTATGCCATCAATAAGAAAACCAAAGGCATCTACTATTGTCTCGACTACGCTGCGGCAGGCGACACCGTGCACGAGATCGAGCGCGTGTTCCGTCTGAACGAGGACGTGGTCCGTTTTCTGACGATTGTTAAGTCGGAGAAGGTCGACATCGAAGCGCGTAGCGCTGAGATCGCAGCTCGTGGCGAGGATAAATCTGTCGAGCAGCCAAAGCCTGAAGAAGCCAAGCCAGCGACCGAGGTCAAAGAAGAGGTGAAGGTCGAGGCCAAGGAAGAGGTGAAGGTCGAGGCCAAGGAAGAGGGTAAGAAGGAAGAAGTGAAGGTTGAAGTTAAAGTTGAGGTTTCCGCCACGGCGGACAAGAAGGAAGACAAGGAAAAGACGGAAGAATAATAAAAATTACTGATTACTGGAGGAATTATGTCACCAAGATTTATGGGTAAAAAAGGAAAAGGAAAGGGCACGCGCAAGCCAAAACGCAACAATTTCAACCGCCGCAAGGTTTGCAAATACTGCGCAGATAATAAACTCACCATCGACTACAAGGATGGGCGGGTGCTTATGGCTTTTACGACAGAGCGTGGGAAAATCATCCCGCGTCGTATCTCTGGTGCATGTGCGCGTCATCAGCGTGCAATTACCACTGCCATCAAGCGCGCACGTGTACTTGCACTGATTCCGTACACCGCAACGCAGGTAGTGATGGGATGATGAAGAGTCCGGCCACACAAGAGCTGCGCACGTGTGCGATAGGTGCTGTCGCGTCGGTGTTGCTGTACGCGAGCGGCATCTTCGTGCTCTTTACTCCGCTGCCGCTCCTCTATGTTTTTCTCAATAAGGGGAGGCATGCAGGTGTGTTGAGCGCTGTTATTTCTGTGGCTATCGTGGCGTTGATGTATCTTGCCTTGCTGCCGGCCGTGGGCGTTAAGGCTGCTGAAGGCGGCCTGGTGCTTCTTATGATCCCTGGAGCGGGGTTGATCGAACATGTGGGAATGGCAAAGATTCAGTTCTTTGGCACGGCGTACTATTTATTCTTTTGTTCCATCGCCGTTACGCTGAGTGAAGGAGCTCTTCGCAACTGGAGTGTTACGCGTTGGGTCGGCACCGCCATTGGCGTCGGCATAGGTACCATCGTGATCATGGCTCTTGTGGCTCAGGCGGCGACAGGTGCGTCCTTGCTGGCAGGTGTTCAGGACTACGTTCAGCGCGCGGTTTCTGAATTTACAGAGCTGAGCCGCACGTCCGGTTCGCAGACCTTTCAGGCGCGTTACCTGATAGAACACGGTGCAGAAATTGTGACGGCGGTTACCGCACTCATGCCGTCACTCACCTTCGTGTTTGTACTGTTGGCAGTCGTGCTCAATATGTTGGTGAGCAGGCGTCTCGCAAAGGTTCCGCACGCTCTCAGACGCTTGCGCGAGACGGTTACATTTAGACTTCCCGATCAGTTTGTGTGGTTTATTATCGGAGGAGGCTTGATATTCTTTGCTAACAACTATCTGTTTCATGACAGCATGTTAAAAGCAGTGGCGGTAAACGTGCTCATCGCGATGGGCGCGATTTATTTCTTTCAGGGTTTTGCGGTTGTAACATTTTTCTTGGGTAGACTGCGTTCCCGCTTTATGCGGCTCGTGGTATACATTAGTATCATTATCTTTTTTCATACGGCGGCTCTCATGCTTGCAGGAATTGGCCTGGCTGATGTATGGGTTCATTTCCGCGAGCGTTGGTTTCATCCGCATAAAACAACGTGAAGGGTGAAATGTGAAGAGTGAAGGGCAAACTACAAAACATTAGAAAAAAGGATTATAACGGAGGTTACAATGCAGGTAATTTTACAGGAAAAGGTTCCTCAGTTGGGCGAAGCGGGCGACATCGTGACGGTAAAACCGGGATACGGTCGCAACTATCTTTTGCCGCGCGGTTTGGCTGTTACCGCCGATCCTAAGAACGTGCGCATGCTCGACCATCAGAAGCGCGTCGTTCAGGCAAAAGAGTCGAAGCGCAAAACTAAGGCTGACGAGCTTGCTCGCAAGCTTGCCGAGCTGTCTCTCACGATCAGCCGTGAAGCGGGTGAGGGTGAGAAGATCTTCGGTTCGGTGACCACCAAAGATATCGCTGAAGGTTTGCGCCGCGAGAACTTTATCGTGGATCGTTACGACATCAAGCTTGCTGAGCCGATCAAACAGCTCGGTATCTTCGATGTCGAGGTGAAGTTGCATTCAGAAGTTACCGGCACGGTGAAGGTTTGGGTAGTAAAGAAATAGCAATCAGCTGTCAGCTTTCAGCAATCAGCTAAAGCGAAAGGCAATGCTATGGCAACGGAACCAACAATAAAGCTTCCACCGCAAAACTTGGAGGCGGAACAAGCAGTTTTGGGCGGCATGCTAATCGACAACGATGCCATCAACCGCGTCGTTGAAGTTGTGAGCCCGGATGATTTCTACCGTGATGCTCACCAGAAGATCTTCGGTGCCATCATAGAACTGTACAATAAGAACGAGCCGTCTGATCTCGTGACGCTCACCGATACCCTAAAGGCGCGCGGTGAGTTGGACAGTGTGGGCGGCGCCTCCTATCTCGCCGCTCTCGTCGACGGTGTCCCCACAGCGGCCAACGTTACCTCATACGGCAAGATCATACGCGAAAAGGCGGTGCTCAGGCAGCTCATCACTGGCGCCACCGATATCGTTTCACGCGGCTACGAGGAAAAGGGCGATATCGATGAATTCCTCGACGGTGCCGAGAAGATCGTATTCGAGATTGCGCAGCGCAGGGTCGGGGCTGGTTTTACGACCGTGCGCGAGATCGTGCGCGACAGCTTCAAGGCTATCGAAGCGCTGTATGAGAAGAAGGCGCTGATAACCGGTATATCCACGGGCTTCAAGGAGCTTGACCGAATCACTTCGGGTTTTCAGAAGTCAGATCTCATCATCATTGCCGGTCGTCCCTCCATGGGAAAAACGGCTTTTGCGCTCAACGTGGCAGAAAACGCCGCCGTTGAAGGGCAGAAGGTGTGCGCGATCTTCTCGTTGGAAATGTCACGTGAGCAACTGGTGCAGCGCATGTTGTGCTCGCGGGGTGAGGTGGATGCGCAAAAGCTGCGCGGCGGCTTCCTCTCTGAGAGCGACTGGCCAAAACTTACGCGCGCCGCAGGCATTCTTTCAGAGTCAGCGCTGTTCATCGATGATTCCCCCGGACTCACTGTGCTTGAAGTGCGCGCCAAGGCGCGCCGTCTGCAGCGTGAGCACGGCCTGGATCTTATCATGGTCGACTACATTCAGCTTATGCGTGGAGGAGCGCGTATGGAAAGCCGCGAGCGCGAGATCAGCGACATCAGTCGATCGCTCAAGATGTTGGCCAAAGAGCTCAATGTGCCGGTGGTGGCGTTGTCACAGCTCAACCGTGGTGTTGAGTCCCGCACAGACAAGCGTCCGCAGCTATCCGATCTTCGTGAGTCGGGCGCCATCGAACAGGATGCCGACGTCATCGCATTCATCTATCGTGATGAGATGTACAACCCCTCGAGTCCCGATGTTGGCAAGGCGGAGATTATCGTGGGCAAACAGCGTAACGGTCCAACGGGCAGGGTCATGCTCTCCTTCCGCAAACAGTTCACTCGCTTTGACGATTTTGCCACCGGCGTTGATGAATTTGCTCCAGCCCCGATGCCGGAAGATGATGCGCCAGGCGAAGAGCTGCCACAGTTCTAAAATCCGTGAAGAGTGAAACGTGAAGAGTGAAGGGTAAAATCTTAAAGGATACTAATGAAGCTTGTTTCTCTTCACACTTCACTTTTCACATTTCACATTCTATGATTTCCATAATTATTCCAACTTATAATAGATCCAAGCGTCTGAAAGACGCGATCGAATCAGTCCGTACTCAAACGTACGTAAATTGGGAGCTTATCGTTGTCGATGATGGGTCCACGGATAACACCGAAGAGGTCGTTCGTTCCTTTGACGATTGCCGCATTCATTACATCAAACAGGATAATAGGGGTGTTTCCGCTGCGCGAAACACTGGTATCGCGAAAGCGCACGGAAAGCTGATCGCCTTCCTGGATTCAGACGATCGTTGGGAACCGAGCAAGCTTGAAGTTCAGAAAGATTTCTTCGATTTAAACCCAGATTCCTATCTTTGTCAGACGGAGGAGATCTGGATCCGTAATGGCGTGCGCGTAAATCCCAAGAAGAAGCATGCGAAACCTTCCGGATGGATTTTTAAGGAATGCATGCCGCTGTGTTGTGTCTCTCCATCGGCTGTGATGATGAAACGCGACGTGTTCGATACGATTGGCATGTTCGACGAGTCGCTTCTTTCATGTGAGGACTATGACCTGTGGCTCAGGGCATCGCTGCACTATGAAATCACCACTCTTCCCGACCAGCTGACGATCAAGATAGGTGGCCATGACGACCAGCTTTCAAGTCAGCCATGTCTCGATGTATATCGCATCAAAGCACTGCAGAAGTTGTTGGATAATCCAGCTCTGTTGCCAGCTTTGCGCCCGCTTGTGGAAGCTGACATTTCCCGCCGAACTCGGATTGTCGAGAATGGGGTTTTGAAAAGAAGTGGATTTTGCGAGACCCGAGCCACGAGTCCCGAGCCCCGTTATTAGAAGTGAACTCCCGCTACAAATGACGCGTAGAACTGGGGCTGGAAGCCGCCCTTGTAGATGAGCGTGCTGGTGGTCGTGCCGCCTGAGGTGACGTTCGATCTGATATCCTGGAGGAAGAGCAGGTCGGTCTGCGCGTTGATCCCCAGATAGACATACTTCTTGAAGAGAAACATCACGCCAGCGCCGACCGTGGGTCCGAATCCATAGGTAAAGCGTGTCTTGGTCGATGAGACAGTTTCGTCCTCTGGTAGGTCCGCAAAGAGCATGGCCAGACCTGTCTTGGCATACGGGAGAATGCGTAACGTTTTAAAATTAGTGAGGGCGTTTGTGATGAGAAAAGCTTTTGTCGTGAGGTTGGCGTTGGCAATGTGCTCGCGATGCCCACGTTTTTCGCTTGTGGAGTAGCGGCCACTCATCTCGGCAGCGAGCCAGTCATAGACGTTCCACCCGAAGATAAAGCCGATGTTTGGATCGACGACGGTGCCCACCTTCTCATTCGTGCGCTGGTTGACGTCAAAATCAGCATAGGAAATGCCTCCCTCTAGCGCGAGGTAAGGCCCCGTATGAAATCCCTTAGGCGGCTTAGCGTGGGCAGCCGAAGTGGCGACGAGGGTGATCAGTGCTAATAGGGTGACGATCGAACCAACTCTCATGGTGCCTATGTAGCATTCCGTGCGTATTACTGCAACTTGCTCAGCGGGGATGGGAATGCTATGAAAGCAGCATGGATCTCATATTGGCGACTCGAAATAGTGGAAAAGTTGAAGAGCTTAAGGCTTTGCTAGAGGGGATGCCTGTGAAGCTCACATCCCTGGCGGATCATCCCGGGGTGCCCAAGACTGTCGAGGATGGCGACACGTTTCTTGCCAATGCGCAGAAGAAGGCGCGCGAGGTTGCACGGGCGACTGGTCAGTGGGTCTTGGCCGATGATTCGGGGCTCACGGTGGAGGCATTGGACGGAGTTCCCGGGGTCATTTCGGCGCGCTATGCAGGTACTGACGGTGATCACGCGGCTAACAATAGTAAGCTCCTTGAGGAGCTGCGCGATGTTCCCTCGGGTGAGCGTCAAGCGGCGTTCGTATGTTGCATGGTGCTCATAGCACCGGATGGCAAGGAATGGGATGTCGAGGACCGCTGTGAGGGTGAGATTTCACTCGAGTTCGCGGGTACCGGTGGTTTTGGCTACGATCCGCTCTTTTTCGTCCAGCAATTTGGCAAAACGATGGCCGATCTCACCATGGATCAGAAGAACAGCATCAGCCACCGCGGCAAAGCCTTAAGGCGTATGAAGGACGTTTTGCTTGAAATTTTGGGATAAACAGGCGAGTTTATGCCCTCTGTGGAACTATGGTGATACATCATACAAAAGCAAAAGGTGATATAGGGCTGTCCAAGGTTATCGCTGATCTAGTCACTAAAGGATATGTGCCTTGTATTCCGTTATCGGAGCACCAACCATATGATCTTGTTGCGGTGCTGCCTAGCGGTACAACGATAAGAATCCAGGTGAAATATGCCAGTTTGAAGAAAAATGGTACGATTGAAATGAAATTTAAAACAAGCTGGGCAGATAAAAAGGGGAATCACGCCAAATACTACAAAGAAAGTGATTTTGAATATCACGCTGTTTATTGCCCCGAAAAGGAAACAGTGTTGTACGTGCCAAATGATTCAAATTGTCCAACAACCATTCGCTTTGAGGATACGGCAAATAATCAGAGTAAGAATGTTAAATGGGCGAACGATTTCTTGGATATTTGTGAAGTAATGCAGTCTGTTCTTTGATTGTCAGCGGGCCCATAGCTCAGTGGATTAGAGCATCTGCCTTCAAGTAGGAGCCTTGGTCGGGAAACGAACCGGCCAAGTGGATGGTGCTATATGCGGGAAAGCCCTTAGAGCCCGGAGTACCCCTAGGGTAACAATCTCCGAGGATTGGGTAATCCGCAGGGAAGTCGTCATTGACCCCTCAGAGGCCATACGCACCACACCTGAGACGGTGAAGATATGGTCCAGCCTACAATCCCTCGCTCAGAGGGTGCTTGGGAGACCAAGTGTGGGATGCTAAGCAGAGGGTCGCAGGTTCGAATCCTGCTGGGCCCGCCAATAATCAGGAGATGGTTTTCCATCTCCTGATTATTGATATGGCTAGTGAATGAGAACCTTGGCCGAAAGGCCAATTGGTTCGGCGAGCAGTAATGTAATGCTGCATGTCGACCGGCGCCGCCCGAAGGGTGGCGGGCGGCATGTGATATTACGAGCCATGCAGCGAGAGCTGCATAATCCTGCTGGGCCCGCTATTCCTTTTATGTGCTGGGCCCGCCATTTTCTATTAGTAGGAGGATGCATGAACTTCCTCAAGCGACTTTTCCAGAAATTCCATCCCGACTATGAGACCGAAGCTCTTGGGCTGAGCGAGGCGAAGTTCAGGGGTCTGTTCGACAATATGTCGAGCGGCGTTGCGATTTATGAGGCAGTCGATCACGGGAAGAACTTCATCTTCAAAGACTTTAACGACGCGGGCTGCCGGATCGAACAGCTTAAAAGAGAAGATGTCATCGGCAAACGTGTAACTGAAGTTTTTCCCGGTGTGGAGGAATTCGGTCTCCTCGAAGTGCTTCAGCGCGTCTGGAAGAGTGGTCAACCGGAAGTATTTCCCACAAAACAATATCAGGATAAGAGAATTGCTGGATGGCGTGAGAACTCCGTTTTTAAACTTCCAAGTGGCAAGATCGTTGCCGTCTACGATGACATAACTGAACGCAAGCGTAGTGAAGAAGTTCTTGAGAGAAGCACGGAGCGTTTTCACCGCATCTATCACTCCAACATGATTGGGATCGCATTCTGGAAGGGCTCCGGGAAGATAACCGATGCCAACGATGCGTTTCTCAGAATGACTGGCTTTACCCGCAATGAATTAACGCGCGATTTGATCAGCTGGAGCGAGATGACGTCTGAGGAGTGTGCCCACCTGGATCCAGAGAGCCTTCGGCAGATGCGGGAGTCGGGTGTGTGCGAGCCGTTTGAGAGGGAGTACGTCCGTAAGGATGGCACGCGCGTGCCTATATTGATTGGCGCCGCCTCATTCAAGGGTGAGGAAGAGTGCGGGGTGACTTACGTTATCGACTTGAGCGCACGCAGGAGGGTCAGCGAAGAGCTCAAGGAGCGTCTAGAAGAAATTGAACGTCTCAACTCATTCATGGTGGACCGCGAGCACCGCATTCTTGAAATGAAGCAGGAAATCAACAAGCTCTTGGCCGAGCTGGGCCGTCCGCCCAAATATGGCGCTATCCTATGAGTCCTTGCAACGTAGCCCAGGGTTTCAGATCATTCTTTTCCGGCATCTCGTTTCTCATTGCGCGGCCGCGCCTGTGGTGGCTCGCAATTATTCCAGCGTGCATCGGCCTCATCATGCTCATCATCATGTTCGCTGGATTCTTCCACTACTACGGTGACTTGCACGCGTGGATCATCTCGCATATCGGGCATCTGCATCTCGATAACCCCGATGTCTGGTGGATGCACGTTCTCAACGCGTTGCTCTGGGTGGTCGACCTGATCGTTCAGCTTCTGGCTGTGCTCATCAGCGTCATTCTAATTGTGTTGGTCTTCTATATAGCGACACTTATCGTGTCGGCGCCATTCAATGACATGCTTTCAGAGCGCGTCGAGGAGGAAGTCACAGGCATCAAGGCGCCTCCGTTTTCATTGAAGCGGATGATCAGGGAGACGGGTCATACGATGTGGATCGAGGTGCTCAAAGGGTTGGTATTCATCAGCGTGCCCGTCATATCGCTTGTACTTCTGATCATCCCCGCCATTGGAGGAATCTGTTATCTCGCGGTTACGATCGTGTTCGGCATGTGGGATCTGGGATTTACCTATGTCGATTATCCCATGGGTAGACGCCATATGAGTTTTGTCGCTCGCATGCGATTTGCATGGCGCAACAAAACAGCGCTCGTGGGTTTCGGCTGGATCTTTATCATCCCATTTTTGAATTTCTTCTTCATCGCGCCGATGGCGGTGGGGGGAACGCTTTTGTATTTGAGATGTGAGGGGAAAAAATCATGAAAACAATAATTGTCATGACGGCAATCGTGTTTGTGGCTTGCATGTGTTCTTCAGCGAATGCCCAACCCATGAAGTCCACTCAGCGTACCGAGGTCATCGGGGCGATATGTAAGACCATGGACCAGCATCCGGTTCCAACGCCAGAGGCAAACTATGATCTCATGGATTATGCCGTATGTGGCGAGGGTGGTCTGCGCGTCTATCCGTCGGTGGCTACAAATGAAGACTTTATGGATCTCGATAAGGGCGTTCAGGGAGGCAAGTCGGGCAAGGAAGTCGTGTACCTTTCCGGTTACACCAGAACGATTGTGCTTCCATCGTTCGGTCCCGGCAGCGCTGGCCAGCCGCGTTTTCGGTTTACCTGGCTGGAGGTAGAGAAGATTCGCCGCGACATCAAGTTTGTTAAGAAATTTAAAGTTAAGAAGATCGGCAAGATGGCGCGCATAGACATGACAATCGTCAATCCGTTAGGCAAAGCCATCGCCGGGACGACAGCGGAACTCGATATGAAGAGTAAGAAACACTTTGCGCCTTACCAGCAAACAATACAGGTCATCCGTCCCAACGAGGAGTATACGGTAAGGTTTGAAGTGCCTCGCAATGGTGGCTCTCCGCACGGTACGCTCAAGATCAAGAACTCCGGAAGCGTATACATCGACATCGAGAAATCGTTCTGATTTTCGGACTTCTGTGTTCGTATGTTGGAACATTCCTTCGTTTTAGTTCAATAATCCTAACAAAATCGGGTTGCCTCCCTTGGCACGGCTATTGCTCATATAACGTTGACACAGGGGTGGACGACTATGCAGTTACCCTATCGAATAGGGCGCTATACACTTCTTTCTAAGATCGCTAACGGCGGTATGGCCGAGATTTATCTTGGGCGTTATGACGGTGCCCAAGGTTTTTCCAAGCCCGTCGCCATCAAGCGCATACTGCCGAGTACTACCAAGGACGCGCAGTTTACGACCGCGCTTATCGACGAGGCGATGGCGCTGGTCCAGCTTCCGCATCAGAATATCGTACAGGTCTATGAGCTTGGCGAGGATGGCGACCATCTCTTCATATCGATGGAGTATGTGAACGGCGTCGATGTCGGTCGCATGTTGCGCGCGCTTATGAAGAAGGGCGGAGATTTACCAGCGAAGCTTGCGCTGTACGTCATCGCTCAAGTTTTGCAGGGTCTGTCATTTGTTCATGGTGTGACCGGTAGCGATGGGCAGCCTTTGGGTTTGATTCATCGGGATATCTCACCTCAGAACATCCTGTGTTCATGGAACGGCGGTGTGAAGATTGCCGATTTTGGAATCGCCAAGGGAGGTCACCGCACAGCTCACACGGCGGTCAATCAGATCAAGGGAAAGTACGCCTACATGTCGCCAGAGCAGGCGGCGGGCAAGAACATCGATCAGTGCATCGATCTGTACGCGACCGGAATCATACTGTTTGAATTGCTGTCGGGAAAGAGGCTCTACGAGGGAACGAGTGATCTGGAAGTCATCGAGATGGTTAAGAGCTCACGCATTCCGCTCGAGGCCATCGAGCACGTGTCACCTGAGCTGAGGCAAATCTGCGCGATCGCGCTTTCACATGACCCAGAGGATCGCTATCAGTCGGCTAGCGAATTTCTTTCTGCGGTGAATCAGTGTGCAGTGACGACCGGACAGATCGCGTATGGTAGCGAGTTTGGCGATTACCTCAAGAGTTTGTTGCCCTCAGATGTGCACAGCGTTGATGAACGCTTGGCGCTTGCTGTAAATGACTGCGGCATGGGCAAGACAAGAGTCATGACCTTGCCGTCGCAAAAGGTCGACAAGGAGAGTTGGTTTCATCCACCATCGTTTAAACGTGGCCTGGTAATTTCGAGTCTAATTATCATGGGCATGGTGCTCCCCGCAGGAGCCGCAAAGGACGTGCCGTCAACGGAGCAAATACCTGCACGCGTCGAAAGCAAACAGGTGGTGTTGGCTCAACCTCAACCTCAACCTCAACCTCAACCTGTTCAATCGGTCAATCAGCCATCAATTGCAGAGGTAGTGGGCAGCAAAGCTCAGCCTAAAAAAGTTGCCCCCAAGGCGTCAGCTCCGACGACCGGCAGCATAAGCGTTAGCGTACAACCCTGGGGCGTGATCACCATCCCGGGTTATGTTTCTGGACGCGAATCTCCCATGCGTGGCGTGCGTGTTAAAAACGGAACACATACGGTGACGGTGAAACACGCTCCGACCAATTCTAAAATTAGCAGGAGAGTGAAAGTTGCCGGTAAGAGAGTCCGTTGCTTTGCAAAGTTTGGAGCGAAGGCATCAATGTCGTGCAAGTGACCCATCGTCGAACAGGGTGTTCGACGGTTGGACACTTTTGAATGTTCTCGCAGACGTAAGTCCCCGAAATATAATAAAAACACTTTTGGCATGCGGCGTGCATTAGCTGCTGGCCATGAAGAATACACATAAGGCGTTCATGGTGGCCTTGTGCGCGGTGTGCCTGCTCATGGCGGGCGCGGCCGACGTGCAGGCTGAAGAGATCTTTGCCTCTAAATCGGGACAGGGGGCCGAACTCAAGTTGGAGGGTGTTCAGGGCTATGTAGCTGGGCAGACGCGTGACGCGTTCCGCACACTCATGACCGAGACGGTGTCCCAGTACATGTCGGGCGCTATTGAAGAGGTTGCACGCAAGCGTGGCATGATCGACGAGGCTGGGCGGATCAACATGTCGCTGTTGTTCGCGCAGAGCCCCGAACTCAAGGAGGCGGTGAGGCAAAAGATCAAGCAGAAGATAAAGGACTGGCTGCCGGGTGCTGCGCGCGATCTCGTGCGCGAGCATGTCTTTCAAAACGCGCTTGGTTCCGCGCATGCACGCGAGGTCGAGGATCTCTTAGGTTACGTCAGCACTAATTTTGAGACGTCATTCAATGATCAGGCGGACGCACTTATCGATGGCTGGTACACGGGCTATGTCGGCGATCTGCGGCGGCGAGTGATGGAGGGCACGTATACCGGCTGGCTCGATGTTACAAATCTACGCGAATCGATTCGCAATGTCCTGAGCACGGGGATGATCATGAACGGGACAGCATCGTTTCTGAGTATGAAGCTCGGCGAGTCTACCGTGCGCGGAATTCAGGACAACATCGAGGCGGTACTCGGCGGCGAGCTCGCTCCCGAGATCGTGCAGTATCTTGAGATGGGCCCCGAGAAGTTCGATGAGTTGGAAGCATATGTTCGGGAAAAGATAGGCGGTTATCTTCCCAGCGCGCAGATCTCGCGTCTTCGGAATCTAACACTCAACCGTCCGCTATTCCGCATGCCTTCTGGTGCGTACGGTGCCATCCTTGCGGCGATGGCCGCAAAACATTATGCGGCTGCATTCAAGGGTATGTTTGTCGATGCGTACGAGCTCAAGCGCGGTATAGAGGTTACGCGCGTGATGGCCTGGCAGCTAAAGGAAAAGGACTACCTCAATGTGAAGTTGATGGATCTTGCCGCTCTGTCCTCGAGTTTTGGCTCCACGCTCGGCATGGATGCGTGGTCAAACGTTATGAATGGCAGCGTGCTGGCGCAATTGAATAAGCTCGATGAGCTTTCCAAGAAGCTGGACGAGCTCATCATGAAGCCGTTCGATCTCGTGGGCGAACAGATTCGCAGTATCACCGATCAGATTACAGAGCAGCTCACTTCATTACAGAATCAGCTCATGGCTCCGGTTCGCGGTGCGATGGCTGAATTCGATGCTTCGCTGGAAAATATTGCGAATGGTTTGGGCGGAATGCTTCCTGAAAACTTTAACGGTATTCCTGCAAACTGGAACGATTTAAAGGATCAGATAGGGATGGAGGGTGCTCTAGGTGACTGGGGTGAGCTCACGCCGCGCGATCTGGTGGAGCAAATGGGTATGATCGACGATTTCCAGCTCATGGGCGAGCAGCTGGATGCACTCAACGATCGTATCGCGGATATGAGTGCGGTTGCTGCAACTGAAGTTTTGGAAACGCTACACCTTCTCGGTCCAACCTCTGTCATATTAGGCGTGGAGGATGTGCCAGCTCGCGATGAGTCGGATACGAGCGAGTTAGATCCCGTTTTGCTCCACAACGGTGAGTTCGTCCACCGCGTGACCGACGTCGTGATTCCCGGACGTGGTTTTGATGTGCGCGTGACGCGCATCTATCGCAGCCGCAGCTCCTTTCTTGGTCCCTTTGGTCAGAACTGGACGCATGCATATGCCGAGCGCCTCATGCCGTGGAATCGAGAGGGCGGTGCGGGTTGGACGTATATGCGTCCCGACGGCATGAAGTTCTTCTTCAAGGAATTGCCGGACGGATCGTTTGAATCCCCACAGGATGTTTTCTTGAAGCTCACGCGCACGAAGAAGGGTTTTGAGATCAAGGACCCGTACGGAAATGTTACGACATTCTACGCGCTGGGACTTCTGCGCGAGAAACGCGACGCATTCGGAAACAGCGTGCGTTGCATCTATAATGACAAGGGATGGCTCATGGCGGTTGTTGGTCCCATGGGACGTCCGATCATGTTCAGGCACAACAACGAAGGGCTCATCACCGGCATGGAGGATATCGCCGGTAGAACATGGGCTTACGAATACGATGACAATAAAAACCTGGTGGTCGTGCGCTCGCCGGTGACGCCGGACTTTCCTTTGGGTAAACGCACCGAATACCGTTATTCATCCGGTTACGAGGATGAAGCGCTCAATCACAATCTGATCGCGATTATGGATCCCAAGGGTCAACTTGGTTTGCGCAACAAATACGGAACTGAAGGCAGTGGATACGATCGGGTTGTCGAGCAGCGCTATGGCGAGCGTGAGCAGCGACTTTATGTACAGTACAGCGAGGTTGAGATTAAGGCTGAGGTTGAGAAAGGCAAAAAGCGCACAGCACATCCGGTTGCAAGCAGGGCGTGGGTTACAGACCGACGCGGCGTGATGCACGTCTATGAGCAGGACGTGAGCGGTCATCTGCTTGCGGAGTGGATCGTGCCGGAGGAGTATTATTCGCCATGGATCGTGAATTACTATCGATACGATGATCTGGGGCGACGTACACTGTCGTGCCGTTCCTCAAAAAAGTGTGTCCAGTTTGAGTATGACGATGGCGATTTGCTATCCCGCAGCGACATTATCGCAGTGCGGGTGATCCCCGATGATAAGCAAAAGCCAATGACGACAAAACTAGAGTACGACAAGCACTTCCATAAACCTGTTAAGGTGATTGACCCGTTAGGTGTCGCCAACACTTACGCTTATGACGAGCAAGGCGCACTCAAGAGATCGTGTGGGCGTGGTGGAAGTGCTTGCTTTTCGTTTAAACACGATCGCTATGGTCAACCGGTGGAGACAATTGACCCGCGTGGCGTTGTTACCACATATGAATATCATTCCGAGCACGATCCTGACGGCAACGGTACGCCTCTTAAAGGTACAGCGAAACGCGATGGGAAGACGGGCGGCTATCTTGCGCGCGTTGTTGTGGATGCACGCGATCATCGCGGGCGTCGCGCGTATGGCGATCCCGTAAAATCCAAAACAAGATTCATCTACGACGAGGTGGGTAACGTTATTCGTGAGACAAGCCCTTTGGGGCAGACGAAGCGCTATTCGGTCAATGCTCTCAATCAGATCGTGCGTGAACGACTGCCCGATGTCTCGGAGCGCAGATATACCTTCGATGCTAACGAGAATTTAATCCGCGTAGAATTAGTCAAAGGTGATGAGCGTGTGTTGCGTGAATTCGAATACGATGCTCTCGATAATCTTACGGCGCGCATTGCCTATCCCGATCCAAAAACGAAGATCGTTACGCGCTATGAATACGATCCGGGCGGCAATCTCATCAAAACCATATTTCCTGAGGGCAATGCGATTGATATTTACCGTGACGCATGGGGGAGAGTGAAGAGTGAGATGTTCGGCAATAAGGAGAATCTTACCATCCTTTATGATTTGGATAGCGTGCCCACGCTCTATTTGCAGGGCCTAAGCTCGCAAACCATCTTTCTCGATGGTTTTGGGCGGTGGGAAGAGATCGTGAATCCTCGCGAGACGAGGGCGCAGGTAAAGCGCGATCTCATCGGGCGTATTACGGCGTACACCGTTGCGAACAAGGCCGGAGACTTGCTCAAAAAGGGAGCTCTTTCCTATGATGTCGCGGGCAATGTGATCAAGCGTACGCGTGCATGGTGGAGGGATGATCCCGCACAGGCCCGCGATGTCGTCGAGCGGTTGGAATACGATGCGTCTGGCAACGTTGTTCGCGCGATCGATTCGCTCGGTGCTGAAACGCGCTATGCCTACGACGGTTTGGGTAAGCTGGCGGAAATGACAGGTCCGACAGGTGTGACGGTACGTCTTGAACGCGACGCTCTCGGTCGGGTGATAGCGCGCATCTTGGAAGACCAACGTTCGATCTATGAATATGATGCGGTGGGCAATCGCATTGTGGTAACGGATCCTATGGGGTCGCTCACCACGTACGCTTATAGCGTTGCAGGAGATCTCCTGAGTGCGACCGATGCTGCGGGCAACATAACGCGCTATGAGACGGATGGTTTGGGTCGCGTGATGAAGGTCATAGCCACACCGGCCACCAATGCTGCCGATGTCGTGACCTCGTACGCGTGGGATGGCAATAGTCGTTTGACGGCGCTGGTTGATCCGCGCGGCGCCGTGACGCGCTATACGTATGACGCACGGGATCGTGTGCTGCACATCGGTTTTCCCGACAACAGCACGATCGAACATACATACATGGATAGCGGCGCAACGCTGACGACCGACCGAGCGGGCAATGATATCGATCGTCAATATGAGGACGATGGTTTGCTCAAGAGTCTTGAAGCGTATGATGCCAAAGGCATGCTTACTCTCAAGCAGCAGTTTGCCTACGATGGTTTGGGTCGCCTCACTCATGCAGTGGACGCGCAGTCTATAGAAGACCACGATGACGATATTGTCACGGGCTCTTCTTATGATTCGTTGGGGTATGTGTATGCTGAATGGATTGGTGAGAGCGGGGTCGAACGAACATTCGATGCAACCGGCAACATTACCGAGCTGGTCTATCCCTCCGGTAAACGTATGCAGTACAGTTATGATAAAGCTTCTCGTTTGGTCTCGGTAGGTATGGGCGAGACGCGTTTATGGGCGCAGGAGTATGAGGGGTTGTGGCCGGTCAAGCAGCTATGGAACAACGATATAACCGAAGAACGTGTTTACGATAAGCGCGGGCGTATGGTGAAGGCGCATCTTGTGAATGACAAGGGTCGTGAACTCGATGGCTATCGCTATGCGTATGACATGGTGGGCAATCTCGTTAAGAGCGAGCGCGCGATCACGGGTTCTACGTGCTCGTACGTCTATGATGGCATGCGCAGGCTGACTGTCGCTGACTGTGGAGGAGATCAAGCCAAGTATAAGCTTGACGGAACGGGCAGCTGGGTCTCTTCGACTTCCAACGACAGGACCGTCCAGTGGTGTTCGAATAAGATGAACGCCTACACGGTGGCTTCTGGATCGGCCGGTACGGTTTCGTTTGGCTACGATGCGAACGGCAGTCTCATCTCTGACGGTCAGCACCTGTACAGCTACGATGCATTGGGTAGGTTGAGTGATGTAAAGCGCGCGAAGAACAAAGCGACTGTCTCGCGCTACGCGTATGATGCATTGGGACGGCGCGTGCGCAAAACAATCGACGGCAAGTCGATAGATGTCATCTTCAACGGATGGAACGAGATCGGTGAATATAACAATAAGAAGCCTGTCATTGAATTCATCAATGGTTCGTCGCTGGATAAGCGCATCGCCTTTGTGGAAAACGATGGCCTCTCGTTCTTTCATACGGATCGATTGGGTAGCGTGGTCGGTATTACGGATGGGAATGGCAAGCTGACCGATGCATATAGCTATGACCCTTACGGCAAGAGATATCGCATCGAAGGTACGGGATCGTCGAATACCAGAAATCCATTCGCCTACACCGGTCGCATCCTCGACGATACCGGTCTCATGCAGTACCGCTATCGTTACTATCATCCCTTGATGGGTCGCTTCACTTCGACCGATCCGCTCGGCTACAAGAATACGCAGTATGCTCAGACGACAGGATCGGTTGCGCTGGCGCTTTCATATCACAAGGGTTTTGGTTGGGCGTCCCAAGCGACGCTTCCCAATCGGTCGTCGAGATCAATGACGGCACTGCCCGAGACATTTCCTTTCAAGCGCTGGATGAAAACCATGTCCGTGTTTGAATCCGGTGAACCAAACCTCTATCTCTACGCCGCCGCTAACCCTTTAAGTTACATCGATCCCATGGGCTTGGCGTATCTTGTCTTTGACAGGAGCGAGAGCACGATCGAAGTGCATGCTGAAAACGAAGAGCTGTGGATGCCGGAAGGCAATACACTCTGGTCGAGTTATTTTGCGCACAACAGGACAAATAGAATGAATAACGATCCGCTGCAGGGTGGCTCCCATGCCCCCGCTCCAAATGGTACTTTCGCGGTGAGTCGGCCGATCTTCTACGATCGCACCAGCAGGGATACATTCTATGACGATGCTGAATGGATCTTTGGCGAGCCAAGAAGTGGAGAGAGTGTTCATAGTGGTGGTGGCTGGAGCGGCGACAGTGAATGGTATCGGCGTCGGCAATATAATGAGCGGATGGGTTCAGTCAGATTTCGCGTTGGTGAGTATATCGGCGTTGCCGACAGTACGACTCAAATTGTCTTTAACAGGGGGATATTTATTCACGGAGGCAGAAAGAACGGTAATGCAGGCACGTGGGGATGCATTCGCATGGATGACCAGGATATTGAGGATCTTGCCGGAGATTTTATTTATCTCAATCGTCTAGGCGACCCCGTTACCCACATCACGCTGCAGGATTAGCAATCTTTGATATCGCAATTTGCGATATCAAAACTGTAACATATTGATAATTAAACACTTATTTATTTCTTTAAGGTCGCAAATTGCGACCTTAAAGACAGAGAGACATAGAACATGACGAAAGTAATGGCTATGGAGTCCATCGGAAGTCAGATTTTTCTGATACGGGGGCGGAGAGTCATGTTGGATGCTGATTTAGCGGCTCTCTATGGGGTTCAAACATCCAATCTCAATAAAGCTGTGAAGCGCAATATAGAGCGATTTCCGGATCATTTTATGTTCCAGGTTACTAAAGAAGAATTTAAGGTACTCAAAGCATCTTTAGTGGGCAAATCTTTGATATTCCAAATTGGAATATCAAACAAAGGCCGAGGTGGCCGTAGGTTGCGCCCGTTTGCCTTTACAGAGCAGGGAGTAGCTATGCTTTCAAGCGTTCTCCGCAGTCAAAGAGCTATTCAGGTAAATATCGCAATAATGGATGCCTTCGTAAGGATTCGGGAGATGATGGGTGAACATGCGGAATTAGTCAGAAAAATTAATGCGATGGAGAAGAAATACGATACGCAATTTAGAGTCGTGTTCGATGCAATCCGTGAGCTGATGACCCCACCAAAGAAGAAGCGAAAGGAAATCGGATTCAGGGTTGGAGACAAGAAGTAGTATCCCCGATCTGCGCATTCCACGGCATGACGAACGTATTCTCATCCAGTTGGTACATCGATGCGGCGGGAGCCACGACGAGTGCCTTATTGATCTTCAAATGAGGATAGGTATTTCGGAAGGAATTGAGTCCTCGTATATCCGACTTTGAAGGTCTGGAATTTGCTTTGACCTCCATTGGATAAAAACTCCCATTCCATTCGATGATAAGATCGACTTCCGCTCCTCCGTGTGAACGCCAGTGATAGAAGTTGGGCGAAGTCGATAGAAGTCGACATTGCTTGCGCAGCTCACACACAACGGCAGTCTCGAAAAGAAAACCCCAGAGGGGATGGCTTACAATGGATTCGGGCGACGAGATGGCTAAAGCAAAGCATGCAAGTCCGGTGTCCGTGATGTACCCCTTCGGCTTGCTGCTTATCCTCTTTATGGTGTTGCCGGAATATGCGGGTATTTCAAACCACTGAAACGTCGCCTTGAGAATATCGAGCCACCTGGCTGCGGTTTGAGGTGTTATGCCGAGCTCGCGTCCCATCTCGCTGTGATTGATCTCCTTTGCACTCAACGCCGCACAGAGGCGAAAGAAGCGCGAAAACAAATTCAAATCGGTGACATCGGTGAGCTGGCGCACATCGCGCTCGATATATGTCCGCTGATATGCGGAGTGAAAATCAGCGATGAGCTCGCGCGGTACAAATTGCGCTTCGGGAAGAAATCCCCGCCACAGCTGTTCATTGAGTGTGAACGGAAGCGTCGATGGCGTTTTTATGCCCTCGGTTAATGCGAGAGGGTTTTCGAGCCATGCAGCGATCCAGCTTGTGCTCGATGTTGTTTCGGCGGCCTCCGTAAGGGAGAATCCTTCAAGATCAAGAAAGACGGCTCGACCGGCAAGGCTTTCCGCCAGAAGTTTCATCACCCCCCATTGCTGTGATCCGGTAATGAGGTACTGTCCGGGTGAGCGATCCTTTTCAAGGAGGCGTTTGATGGCTGGCACTAGCTCGGGCGCGTATTGGATTTCGTCCAGTATTATGGGGGGACGTCTGTTGCCCAGAAAGAGATCGGGATCCGCGCGGGCGCTTTCCACATCGACGATTGGATCGAAGACCACGCGCTGAAGTTCTGAAAAGGTTTTTTCAAGCAGGGTGCTCTTACCGACTTGCCTGGCACCTGTGATGACGACGACGGGAAAGTGATTGAAGAGCTCCTTGAGTTTGGCCTCAAGGGCGCGATGGATATATTTATGAGGACTTTTCATACCTTGAATTATGATGATGTTATCATCAGAAATCAAGGTATATTATGATTTATCCACGATTTCTGATGATAATATCATTAGGAATCAAGTTTAAATAGGGCGTTTTACCGGGAATCCCGGGGTAAAATTCTTTCACCGGGAATCCCGGTAAATATGCAGCAAAATAGGGTCCGCGGGGGAGTTTCTTGTGATTTTTCCTTAAAAACCAACAAGTTAGAATATTGCGCGCTCAATAGCCGAAAATAAGATAATATTCAATAATATCATATAGTTATATCCAAAAAAACCACACAACTTTTTCAGAAATCTGCCGATAACTATATATGTGGAGGCATCTTCATTTATGGGCAGAATTAAGATTAAATATCGCCGTAAATTTAACGGATTTTCATCTGATTCGGGGGCGTATAACTTTCGTTTGGTGAAGCAAAAGGGGGTCGTTTAGCAAGGGAGTGATCCTTCGTGGCAAAAATACTCCGCGCGCCTGTGTCTATGTCGGCAAGTCCTTTAAACTAGGTTTGGAAAGAAAATTTCGTGGTTTCGGGAAAGGGTTCGGACCATATTTGCCAGCGTTCAGTATCATAAAAAATAAGTACCAGATGTCTCATCCGCGTAGTCTGAGCGTTGGAAGAAAGTGTTCAGGAGGTCTCGTTCCTTTTAACGGTGCCATTTTCGGTGGTCGTAAGGTCATTCAAACGCGCGTGGGATATTTCAATAAGGATAAGCTCTTCGATGTTGCCTACACGGTCATCGATCCCAAAAGGGGACCGATGAGTTGTATCTTCTGTCGAGAACCCTTGCATCGATGCGCCACTGTGAAGGCCGATGTGCATTTAAAAAGTGCATGGTATGGGCTAAGTAAGCTCACTTCTTTCTATCTCAAAAAGGGCAAGAGTATTTCGCCGTCATTGTTCAAGGTATTTCGTAAACTTGCCAAGGTCTATGTGCGTGAAAGGGAGCGAAGCGGCTTTTCTGCTGTAGCCACAACATTTGGAACATTAGAAATTCTACCGTATCATTTGATTGGCGATAGGGCCGAGATGGAGGCATTGTTTTCGTAACTATATAACGCTGGTTTCTGGCGGGAAGTGGTACGCCCCAAAACTTTTTTACGAATTAACAGAAACGAATAATTATAGCAGAAAGACAATGGCCAAGCCTTTGGCCAAATTAGTAATCGAGTTATGTAATAAGCTTTCCGCGGGTCAAATCTCGTTACTTCGCAATGCTTTGACATATGATGTCAGGTCCACGTTAGAGGCAAAGAACATAATACGTGGATTGGCAAAGTTAGTGTCGAAGTATTCAGGTGATACGTTATTCCGTAAGGTTTATAAGCGCTTCGGTGGTAAGAGTAAGATCTCGATTAAAAAATTGATAAAATATGCTCCTATATTCAGTGGCACCCGGCAGCCAAAGCAAAGAGACATGCTGGCTGCGGAGAAACATATAGGTGCCAAGGCTGCCGAACTTCTTTATAAGAAATTCAACATCATACATTTTGGTCGCTATCATCCAAGTGTTTTGAGTCATCTGGTTCGCATGGCAAAAGATCCAAATCATGACAGGCATAAGCCATTGATCATAGCAGTAGTTGCAACCCAAGATCATTCAGATGTGTTTTATTGGGGGAACGGTTTCAAATATGATCCAAGGGTGAGATTGGTAGTGGCAGAGGTAAGCGGCTATACGGGATTTAAGAAAATGATGTGGGCCTTGCGTAAGAAATACGGAATTTCCGATGCGATGATGTTGACATCGCACGGTTCGCGCTCTCAGATCTCCTACGCTAATCAATGGGGTCCACTGAGAAAGGATTTCAAGGGATATTTTGGTGATAGGCAGGGTTTTGTTTTATTAAACGCGTGCAGCGTTGGTAAGCGACCCAAGAAAAATGGGATCAATTTTGCTCAGGCGGTGGCCAATGGGATGAACGCGGAGGTGAGGGCGGCGAGATCGGTTGAGGGATTGCTGAGTATCAAGGTGTATATAGACAAGGAAGGGCGGGCACGGCTTCGCCCCGTTTACTTTGAACTTGGTTGGCCGCATTTTGGATTTAACTTTGGTGGAAGTCGATTTTATCCAAACAAGACGGATACAGTTCCGGAATCTGTCTATAACAGCGCCGCGGATATCAATACCGGTTGGAGTCCAGGAGCGGGGATGAGTATCGTTGGTCAAGATCCAGTCCTCAGCTTGATGTTTGGTGGAAGGTATGCCCTTGCTCATCGTGTGCGCTTGGGTCTCGATATAGCGATGCACTACAACCCGCTTCGCCAGAGTATCAGTTACACGCTGGATCCCGAGGTTTTTGTTGGGTTCACCAACCACCTTGGGTTCTTTGGAGGTGGCAGGTTTGGCGTGACGACACGGATGGATGGACGAGTTTCACCTTTGTATCAAGCTAACTTTGGAGCGAAGATCATGCTTCCCTTTATGAATGGCGAGCTCGACATCGGCGGTACATCGGTCAACGGCGAAAACCCCAAATTCTTCTTCGGCTTTCAGGGCAAGTTCTAATTTTTCAACGGAGTATCTCCCTTGAGCTTAGTCCCATAATTGTGTATCGTGCCGTTCATGAAGAAGGTATGCATATTTGCGGCTGCGGTCATGGTCCTGGCTATCGTCCAATCGGTGCATGCCAGGAGCGATAGGAACGTTCCTGTTGTGGCCAAGTACGTCTGCTCCGACCTGTGTGCTCCCAATGAGACGATTTATATATATGATGGCATTACCGATCCCGGCCAATGCGAAGCGATTGGCGGCGAGATGTATTCGCACCAGGGTTGGGAATTAAAGGTCGTCTGCAAAGTCATGAAGAAGAAGCGCTGCAAGGAATACGATGGCGTGATTGGCGAATTTCACTTTCCGTTTCAGCCAAAAAACCACATCCACCTCGGCTGTACCGAGGACATGAAGCCAAAGAAGTGCCGCAAGATCCTCCGGGAAGAATTCTCCAAGAAGGGTTTCCCCAACCAGTGGTTCATGAACAATATCGGCTGCCTAACACATTAAGAGGCAGCTCCCAGCGATCAGCATTCAGCAAGAACTGGAGAGAATCACTTGACAAACAGGGGGTTAGGCGCGATTGTCCCCGCCGACCAAGGGAGTAGTTTCCCGGTTCGAATCCACAAAAACTCGTTAAAAAACAACGGCTAACGCCGATTCAACATCAGGAGGCTAGAATGGCTCGCAAAATGGTTCCTCATAGCGGTAACAGCGCGGTTACGCACGTCGCTCACGCGATCAACGAAGTAATCGCGATCTATCCAATTACTCCTTCGTCCGACATGGGCGAGATTGCTGACGAGAAGTCAGCTCGTGGCGAAAAGAATATCTGGGGCACGATTCCGATCGTGAGCGAGATGCAGTCCGAGGGCGGCGCCGCCGGCGCATGCCACGGTGCGCTCACCACCGGCGCGCTCACGACAACGTTCACCGCGTCGCAGGGCCTGCTGCTTATGATTCCCGATATGTTCAAGATCGCGGGCGAGCATTGTGCGGCGGTCTTTCACGTCTCGGCACGCGCCATCGCAACACATGCGCTGTCGATCTTCGGCGACCACTCAGACGTCATGGCTGCACGCACCACGGGCTGGGGCATGTTGTCATCCGCGAGCATTCAAGAGGCGATGGACTTTGCGCTGATCTCGCAGGCAGCTTCGCTCGAGTCGCGCATTCCGTTCATCCATTTCTTCGAGGGTTTCCGCATCTCGCACGAGATCCAGAAGGTCGAAGAGCTTACGTTCGACGATATGCGCGCAATGATCACCGACGACCTCGTCCACCCACATCGCGCGCGTGCACTGTCGCCCGACCGTCCAAGCATCCGCGGCACGTCGCAGAACCCGGACGTCTTTTTCACCTGCCGCGAAGCGGGCAACAAGTACTACGCGGCAACGCCGGCCATCATGCAGAAACAGATGGATAAATTCGCTAAGCTCACGGGCCGTCAGTACAAGCTCTACGATTACCACGGTGCCAAGGATGCCGACCGCGTGATTATCATCATGGGTTGCGGCGGCGAGACGGTGCGTGAGACTGTCGAATACTTGAACAAAAAGGGCGAGAAGCTGGGCGTTTTACAAGTAAGACTCTTCCGTCCGTGGGATGTGAAAACATTTGTCGAAGCGCTCCCCAAGACGGCCAAGAAAATAGCCGTTCTGGATCGTACCAAAGAGCCGGGCGCCGTTGGCGAGCCGCTGTATACAGATGTCCGCACGGCCGTTGGCGAAGCGATGCATGAAGGCTGGCTCGATGCGTATCCCACGATCGTGGGCGGCCGTTACGGGCTGGGCTCGGCTGAGTTCTCGCCAGCCATGGTCAAGGCGGTTTTTGACAACGTGAAAGAGGATAAGCCAAAGAATCATTTCACTATCGGCATCATGGACGACGTGATGCACACGAGCTTGAACTTTGACCCGTCGTTCACACTTGAGGATAAGGTCTATCAGGCGATGTTCTTTGGTCTGGGCGCGGACGGTACCGTCGGTGCCAACAAGAACTCAATCAAGATTATCGGCGAGAAGACCGACAACTATGCGCAGGGCTATTTCGTCTACGACTCCAAAAAAGCGGGCGCCATCACCGTGTCACATGTGCGCTTTGGCGAGAACCTGATCCAAAAGCCGTACCTGGTTGATGCCGCCGACTTCGTGGCATGCCACAACTTCTCGTTTCTTGAGAAATATGATGTGCTGCGGCAGCTTAAAACGGGCGGCACGTTCCTGCTCACGTCAATCTACAACAAGGACGAGGTCTGGGATCACCTGCCCGACAGGGTGCAACAGGAGATGATCGACAAGAAGGTGAAGTTCTATGTCATCGACGCGATCAAGATTGCCGAGGGGCTGGGTCTGGGCGCGCGCATCAACGTCATCATGCAGACGGCATTCTTCAAGATTTCAAATGTTATCGATGAAACAACTGCGGTCGATGCAATTAAAGAAGCGGTCAAGAAGACCTATGGCAAGAAGGGCGACGACGTCGTCAATATGAACAACGCTGCGGTCGATGCGGCCCTCTCCAAAATTGAGCAAGTGAAGGTGCCTGAATCGGTGCACGGCGCTGCGGTTCCGCCGACGGTTCCGGACGATGCACCCGCGTTTGTCAAGAACACGACGGCAAAGCTCATGCGTGGCGAGGGCGAATGCGTGAAGGTCTCCGAGGTGCCCGACGATGGTACGTGGCCGGTGAGCACGACGCAGTACGAGAAGCGCAACGTTGCGGTCAACGTTCCTGTTTGGAATTCGGACACCTGTGTACAGTGCGGCAAATGCGTCATGGTCTGCCCGCACGCGGCCATTCGTTCGAAAATCTATCCGAAGGAGATGCTTGAGAAGGCGCCTACAACGTTCAAGCATGCCGATCCCAAGCCCGCGAAGGGTCTTGAGGGGTATGCGTACACGCTTCAGGTGGCGGTCGAGGACTGCACGGGTTGCGCAACCTGCGTGGAGAACTGCCCGGCCAAGGCGAAGGAAGCGATCAAGATGCAGCCACAGCCGGAACTGCGCGATCAGGAACACAAGAACTATAACTTCTTCCTGGGTATTCCGGATCCGAATCCTGAACTCTACGACCCGAACAACATGAAGGGCATTCAGTACGTCAAGCCGCTCTTTGAGTACTCGGGTGCATGTGCGGGCTGCGGCGAGACGGCGTACGTGAAGATGATGTCGCAGCTCTTTGGCGACCGCGCGATCATCGCCAATGCGACGGGTTGCTCATCGATCTACGGCGGCAACCTGCCGACGACGCCGTACTGTCAGCGTGCAGATGGCCGCGGACCGGCGTGGACCAACTCGCTGTTTGAGGACAACGCCGAGGTCGCCTACGGTATGAGACTCGCCGTCGACAAGCATACTGAATATGCCCACGAGCTTGGCCAGAAGGTAGCCACAGATGGTGCGTGCACGCCTGAGATTGGCAAGCTGCTCGAAGAGATGAAGGGCGCGGACCAGTCGAACCATCTCCTGATCGAGAAACAACGCGCGCGTGTCGATGAACTTAAAGAAAAGCTTACCGCGTGTGGCTGTGAAGCGTGCAAAGAGCTCCTCACGGTTGCCGATTACTTTGTGAAGAAGTCCGTCTGGGCATTGGGCGGCGACGGTTGGGCATACGATATCGGTTACGGCGGCCTCGACCACGTCCTGGCTCAGGGGCGCAACGTGAATGTTCTGGTTGTGGACACCGAGCTCTACTCCAATACCGGTGGTCAGGCATCCAAGTCGACACCCATGGGTGCTGTGGCCAAATTTGCTGCAGGCGGCAAGCCGGTGGGCAAGAAGGATATGGGTCTCATGGCAATGAGCTACGGCTATGTTTATGTCGCGCAGATCGCGCTCGGCGCCGATCCCATGCAGGCGCAAAAGGCGTTCATTGAGGCCGAGAGCTTCGATGGTCCGTCGATGATCATCGCCTATTCGCATTGCATTGCGCACGGCATCAACATGACCAAGGGTCTTGAGGAGCAGAAGAAGGCGGTGCAGTCGGGCCACTGGCTGCTCTATCGTTTTGACCCGCGTCGCACGGACAATGGTGAGAACCCGCTCTCGTTCGACAGCAGGGAGCTCACGCTGCCACTTTCTGACTACGTCTACAATGAAAACCGCTATAAAATTCTCAAGAAGGCGAAGCCCGAAGAATCCGAGAAGCTCATTGAGCATGCGCAGGAAAATGTTAAACGCCGCTACAATCTCTATAAGAACCTTGCAGCAATGAAGTGCAACGAAGAATAAAAGAAGCTGTCAGCATTCAGCTATCGGCTGTCAGCTTGTAAGGATGTTTTATTATTATAAACTGCATTTAAAGCTGACGGCTGAGTGCTGATGGCTGAAAGCGGGGTTTCTATGGCCTTCGTCGATGAGAATGCGAAAGAGATAAACTGTAAGGTCGTCTTCTTTGGTCCGCCGCTCTGTGGCAAGTCGACGTCGCTGCGTTATATAAACAAGCAGCTCAATCGGGGCCTGAGCAGCGGTGAAGAGGCGTCCATCTCAGAGGATAACGATCGCACGCTTTTCTTTGATTTTGTTCCGGTAGATCTGGGCCAGATCAAAGACTACAAGGCGCGCGTTCATCTCTACACCGTTCCTGGCCAGCGAGCCTATGAACAGGCTCGCAAGATCATCGCCAAGGGTGTCGACGGCATCGTCTTTATGGCCGACTCCGACCTGCCGCGCATGACCGACAATGCGGAGAGCTTAGAAGAGCTCAAGAAGATCCTTAAGGAAGAGAACGTCGAGTGGGGCGAGCTGCCAAAGGTGTTTCAGTACAACAAGCGCGATCTCGGACATGCGGTTCCCATGGTTGAACTGAGACGCATTCTCAACCAGGACGGCGACTCTGACTTCGAGACGGTAGCTACAGTTGGCACGGGTGTCATGGATGTCCTGAGCACAATCGCAGAGAAGGTATTGCTAAGCCTAAAATCCTAGCTTTCGGGAACAATCGGGGACAGATCTCGATTTTGAGACCTGTCCCCAATGTCTTGTTCCCGTACATTTAAAAAAACCCGAGGCATTACCGCCTCGGGCTTTTGATTTTCTATTCACGCTTTATGCTACTTCGGGACCTTCTCCCAATCCTTCAGAAACTTCTCGATGCCGATGTCGGTAAGCGGGTGTTTGACCAACTGCTCGATCACCTTCAAGGGGATCGTGGAGACATGGGCGCCCATGAGAGCTGCTTCGCGTACGTGCAGCGGATTGCGGATTGATGCGACGATGATCTCGGTGTCGAAGTCGTAGTTTTCATACATCTGCACGATGTCGCCGATGAGATCCATGCCGACGGTCGTGATATCGTCCAAGCGACCCACGAACGGGCTCACGTATGTCGCGCCCGCCTTGGCGATGAGCAATGCCTGGCTTGCCGAGAAGCACAGCGTGCAGTTGGTCTTGATGCCCTTCTCCTTGCACTTGTGAATCACCTTGAGGCCGTTGGTAGTCGTGGGAATTTTCACGACGACGTTGGGGCCTATGTCGGCGAGCTTCACTGCTTCGTCGTACATCCCGTCGACATCGAGCGAGGTTGTCTCGAGGCTGACCGGTCCGTCGACCTCGGCCAAGATGTCCTTCACAACGTCCTTGAAGGGGCGGCCGGTCTTGGCGACCAAACTGGGATTGGTGGTCACGCCGTCGACAATGCCCATTGCATTGGCTTCTCTGATCTCGTTGATGTCCGCGGTGTCGATAAAGAATTTCATAAGACCTCCTGGATTCTGGATGCTGGATTCTAGATGCTGCATAAAAAGCAAAACCGCTCTTTTGCTCTTACCAGTATCCAGTATCTAGCATCTAGTATTGGTTAATTATTCCGACAATTTTCATTACAGTAATAATCTCCATTACTATTCAATGCGTTTGCTTTAAGAATAAACGTGCCGCATTTCGAGCATGCGATAAGTTCCTTTGGCTCACCAATCGTATTCTGCGCTGTCTTTGCTTTGCGCGTAAACGTCGACATCGACCTAATATTCTTGATGACCCGGTAGGCGATGTAGACGAACAGCGCTATAAGTACATATCTCATAAATTATCGTTTAACCTTTCGAACAAGCTCCTGAGCGGTCTTTCCGCAGCTCGGAACGACAAGATCCGGTGCTATATCACACAGGGGCTCCAACACAAACACTCTTTTGGCCAGCTCGGAATGCGGTATGGTGAGGTTTGGCGTCTTGAGGATGACCGAATTGTATAGAAGGATATCGAGGTCAATCGTTCGTGGCTGCCATTTTCCGTGATTGGCAGGTCGTCCAAGTTCGCGTTCTATCGACTGGCACGCATCGAGAAGTTCCTGAGGGGTGAGGTCGGTATGAATTTCAACTGCGCCGTTGAGATATGCGGGAAGCTCTTCGCCATCAAGCGTGAGTGTTTCATATTCCCGCCACTGCGATTGTGCAATTGCGTCAATTGAGGGGTGAGCGTTGAGAAGGGCGAGCGCCATGGCGATATGTTTTTCTCTTTCGCCGAGATTGGAGCCAATACCGATGTATGCTGTGCTCATAAAATAACTCCCCTCCTTTGTAAGGAGGGGCTGGGGGAGGTAGAGCGTTGACTCTACTCCTCCTGGCCTCCCCTTACAAAGGGGAGGAACCTTATATTAAAGTTTGGCCATTCTTTCGATCGCTTCATTGATGCGCTCAGTCGATGCCGTGAGTGAGAAGCGAACATAGCCTTCGCCGTGTTTGCCAAAGCCTAAACCCGGAGTTGCAGCGACATGAGCTTTTTCAAGGAGGTTCGTGCAGAAATCGGTCGATTTGCCCTTTGGTAACTTTGCCCAGACGTAGAAGCCAGCGTCTGAACGCAGTGCCTGAAGACCCATCATTGCGAGCTGTTTGGTCAGCGCGTTTCTGCGGGACATGTAGATGCCCTGCATGCCGACGATGTGATCCTCGAGCGTGGCCATGCCCTGCGCGCATGCATGCTGAACTGCAGTGAAGGCGCCGGAGTCGACCGATTCCTTAAAACGACCGATCAAGCCGATGACATCTCTATTACCTGCGCACCAGCCGATCCGCCAACCACAGATGTTGAAGGTCTTGGACAGCGAATGAAATTCAATCGCGACATCCTTCGCGCCCGGAATCGCGAGTATCGAGAGCGGCAGGTTGTCGGGTGATGCCACATCTATATAGGCTGCATCGTTGACGACGACGAAGTCGTACTTGCGTGCCAGCTCAATCGCCTTCTCAAAGGTTGCGCGCGTAGCGGTCGCAGATGTTGGATTGTTGGGATAGTTGAGAAAAAGAATCTTAGCTTTTTTCCAAACGCTTGCCGGTACGGAGTCGAAGTCTGGCTGAAAATCAGTGTCCGGTGTGAGTGGGAACTCGTGCGTTTTTCCCCCGGCAAGAATCGTAGCGTGAATGTAGGGCGGGTAGCCGGGTGAGGGGGTTACAACGACGTCGCCCTCGTTGATGCAGGACATCACGAAGTGTACGATGCCTTCCTTCGCACCGATGAGTGCCACTACCTCGCCGTTGGGGTCGACAGTGGCGTCATGGCGTCGCGACATCCAGTCGGCGACCGCAGTGCGAAACTCAGGGCTGCCGGCATATGAAGGATAGCGATGGATCTCAGGTACGTTGAGCGCATCTGCTAAGTACTGTTTTAGTTGCGCGGGCGGTTCCATGTCGGGATCGCCTATGGAAAGGTCGATGATGTCAGCACCCTCGTCGCGAAGTTTCTTCTTCGCGCGATCGAGTTCGGCAAATAGATAGGGCGGGAGGTTTTTTAAACGATTAGCTGGTTTCATGTGTTCTCCAATTTTTCCTCCTTTGTAAGGAGGGGTAGGGGAGGTAGAAAGCTGGCTCTACCCCTCCTGACCTCCCCTTACAAAGGGGAGGAACTTAGACCCAGAACATCCGACATGTCATAGAGTCCTGGTTCTTTTTCTGCGAGCCATCGCGCGGCTGTTACAGCGCCGCGTGCGAAGAGCTTGCGCGATGCGGCCGAATGATTGATCTCCAACGTTTCTTCGGGGCTGGTAAAGCGGATCGTGTGCTCGCCTATTATGTCGTCTTTTCTGAATGAGCTCACCTCGATTGGGTGGGTCCCCTGCGGCATGGCGTCGTTGTGCATCGCCACATCTTTTTTTGGATCGGCGCCTCGAGCTTCGACGGCAACGTCTAGCATCTTGACCGCGGTGCCGCTTGGTCTATCGAGTTTATTGGTGTGATGCGTCTCGCTGATCTCGATGCGGAAGGCGTTGCCCAGCGTGCCCGCCGCCGTTCTGATCATATAGAACAATACGTTGACGCCCAGGCTCATGTTGGGAGCGTGAATAACGGGAATGCGTTCCGATGCTGCCTTCACACGCGCGCGCTGTTCGTCATTTAAACCCGTGGTGCCGATGACGATGGGCTTGCCCATCTCGGCAGCGAGCTCGACATTCGCTGCTGCCGCGTCAGCCTGGGTGAAGTCGATGATGACGTCCGCTTTGTCGATGACGTCGGCAAGCGGAGCATCGATATCCGCGCCGCCGGCGAGCGTCAGATCATCCGCAGCGTCGACGAGTTGAGCGATCAGACCGCCCATGCGGCCCTTATATCCTGCTATGACGATGTTTATCATGGTTACACCAGGCCGTAGCGCTTGAGTACACTGCTAAGCTTTGTACGGTTCTCTTCATCCATCTTCGTTAACGGTAACCTAAACTCTTCTTTAATCTTCCCCATCATCGCAAGCGATGTTTTTACAGGGATGGGATTGGTTTCATAAAACATCGCTTCATTGAGTTTTTGTATCTCTTCATGCGTGCCTTCGGCATCGTCTGTCGAGCCGCTTTCAAACTGCTTCCATACCTTGGTCACCTGGCTCGGCACGATGTTGGCCGTAACGGAGATGCACCCTTTGCCGCCTAACTTGTAGATCTCGACATTCTGCGCGTCTTCGCCAGAGAGGATGACGAAATTGTCCGGTGCACCTTTTGCGATAGCTCGGATCTGATCGAGATCGCCCGATGCCTCCTTGATGCCCACTATGCTCTCTATCTTTGCCAGGCGAAGAGTCGTCTCGGCAGTCATGTTTACGGCCGTTCGCCCGGGGACATTATAAAGGATGATCGGAAGTTCGGTCTCGTCAGCAATTTTTGCGAAATGCTGATACAAACCTTCCTGCGTGGGCTTGTTGTAGTAGGGGCACACTTGAAGCTGCGCGTCGGCGCCGGCTTCTTTAGCCAAGTAGGCTAGCTCGATCGCGTTCGTCGTGTTGTTTGATCCTGCGCCGGCGATGACCGGGACTTTGCCCTTTGCGGCATCGACGACTATGCCCATCACGCGCTGACGCTCATCCATTGAAAGCGTTGCCGTCTCGCCGGTAGTGCCGCATGGCACTAGCGCGCAGATGCCCTCACCTATCTGCCACTCAACTAGCGCGCGCAGCGCTTCCTCGTCGACGCGCCCCTCGGTAAAGGGCGTGACGATCGCCGTCATAGAACCCGTATAGATCATATCGATATTTCTCCTACGAACACGACTTCAGCGGGGCCGCTCATCGTGATGTGGTTGTCCTTGCGGTTCCACTCCACCTCGAGCTTGCCGCCCGGTAAGTGCACGAGCACCTTGCGACCGGTAAATCCGTTGAGCACGCTCGCGACCGTCGCGGCGGAAGCGCCCGTGCCGCAGCCCAGCGTCTCGCCCACGCCGCGCTCCCACACGCGCATGTGAATCTCATTGCGCGACGTGACGTTCACGAAGCTCACGTTAGCGCGCTTGGGGAACACGTGATGGTGCTCGATCATGGGACCGAAACGGCCGATGTCGAACTCGGCCAAGTCTTCTTGGAAGATGATGCAATGGGGGTTGCCCACGTTGAGACATGTGATGCGGAAATCTTTTGTCTCGAGCTTCAACGGACGATTGATGACGCGGCCCGAGAGGTTCACCGGGATCTCCTTGCCCTTCATGCGCGGCTCGCCCATGTCCACGTCGATCATCTTGCCGCGGATCGTGACCGGCTTGATGCCTGAGGTGGTCTCAAAGGTGATGTGCTTCTTCTGCGTGAGGCCCCAGTCCTTCACGTAACGCGCGATGCAGCGGATGCCGTTGCCGCACATCCCCGGCTCGGAGCCGTCGGGGTTGAAAAAACGAATGCCGAAATCAGCCTTGCGCGATTTTGAGAGAAGGATCAGCTGGTCGGCGCCGATGCCAGTGTGCCGGTTGCACAGCTTCTTGGCCGTGTGCGTGGGATTGGCAATTGGGCCCTTGAGGCAATCGAGGACGATTGTGTCATTGCCCACCGCCTGCATCTTGACGAATTGTCTGGCCTTGGGGCGGCGCACCGGTTTGGCTTTTGGCTCCTTGCCCGCCGATGCTCTAGTGGCGGGGGCTTTGGTTTTAACGGCCTTTTTAACGACTTTTTTGGCTGTAACCTTGGGTTTTGCTTTGGCCTTCACCTGTTTCTTCTTTTTTGTTGGCGTCATGTTTTACCTCATAAAGTTTGCTAAGTGCTTGAAATGTAACAAAAAGTTGTGATAGCCTACCATGCACATTTTTCCCTGTCAAGCCGACTCTCGAGAAACATTTCGATGAAAACAACCTGATTTATAAGAACAATCTATCATTCAGATAACGTGGTGGCCGCAAAACACTGATTCTGCTTGACTTTTAGCCCGGCCCGCAGCACACTCGCCGGACAAATCCGCACAATACCGCAAATCACAGGGCAAAAGACCCATCAACATATCGAAATAACGTAACTATTGATCCAATCCATGGCCTTTATCTTATTGTATTTTATCCCCCTGCCGTAACGGCATCCTATTCAAGGAGAATGTATGCATCTGAATGAACTCAAGCAGAAGAAACCCGCCGAACTCATCGAAATGGCAAACGAGTTCAATATCGAGAATGCCGCCAACTTGCGCACGCAGGAGCTCATCTTTGCCCTGTTGCAGGCGCACACCGAGAAAAATGGTGCCATTTTTGGCTCTGGCGTCCTCGAGACGCTGCCCGACGGCTTTGGTTTTCTGCGCTCGCCTGACTACAACTATTTGCCCGGTCCTGATGACATCTATGTGTCGCCGTCACAGATCCGGCGCTTCATGCTGCGCACCGGCGATACGATTGCCGGCCAGATCCGTCCGCCTAAAGATTCAGAGCGTTACTTCGCACTCCTCAAGGTCGAGACGATCAACCATGAGGGACCCGAGAAGACCAAGAAGAAGGTCCTCTTCGACAACCTGACGCCGTTGTATCCTGAAGAACGCCTCAGGATGGAGTTTGATGCCAAGAATTACTCCACGCGCATCATGGACCTGTTCACGCCCATCGGTAAGGGTCAGCGAGCTTTGATCGTCAGCCCGCCACGCGCAGGTAAGACGGTGTTGTTGCAGAACATCGCAAATGCCATCGTGGCCAATCAGCCCGAGGCGGTGATGATGGTACTGCTCATCGATGAGCGTCCTGAGGAAGTCACCGACATGAAGCGTTCTGTTAAGGCAGAGGTCGTTTCTTCCACGTTTGACGAGCCGGCACAGCGCCACGTTCAGGTTGCCGAGATGGTGATCGAGAAGGCAAAGCGCATGGTCGAGCACAACAAGGACGTCGTCATTCTTCTCGACTCCATCACGCGCCTCGCGCGTGCGTACAACTCGGTCGTTCCGCCGTCAGGAAAAATCCTCTCGGGTGGTGTCGATTCCAATGCACTTCACAAGCCAAAACGTTTCTTCGGCGCGGCGCGCAACATCGAAGATGGCGGCAGCCTGACCATCATCGGCACCGCGCTCGTCGACACCGGTAGCCGCATGGACGAAGTCATCTTTGAAGAGTTCAAAGGCACCGGCAACATGGAGATCCATCTCGACCGCAAGCTCATGGAGAAGCGTATTTTCCCGTGCATGGACATCAACAAGTCCGGCACGCGCAAAGAAGAGCTGCTCCTCAGCGAAGAAGAGCTCAACAAGGTTTGGATTCTGCGCAAGATGCTCCAGCCGCTCAACCAGATCGACGCGATGGAGTTTCTGCTCGGCAAGGTCAAGCACACCAAGACTAACGACGAATTCCTGCAGAGCATGAATCAATAGCAATGCGCGGATGGGGACAGATCTCGATTTTGCCTGCCTCGCCGTAGCCTTGGCGTAGGCGGGAGACCTGTCCCCGAAGCATCCGAATTTCAAAGCCCCGTCATTTGGCGGGGCTTTTTTGTATGTTGATTTGTGCGCCTGCGGCATAGTAGTCAAAACGCTATGTGGGATGCGTTGATAGGTGCATTTTTGTTTGGGCTCGTTGGCGGGTCGGTGCCCGGGCCGTTTCTCACTTGCGTCTTCACTGAAATCCTGCACGTCGGTTTTACCAAAACACTTCGCGTTATTTTGTGGGGGCTCATCGCCGAGACGAGCGTAATCGTACTCCTCCTTCTCATCGCGTATATCATCGATCCACCGCAATACGTCTTCTATGCAATATCCTTTGCCGGTGCCTGTTTCCTTTTCTACCTTGCGTGGACTGTGAGTAGGGTCAAGAAGATGGATGGTGAGCGAAAAACGTTTTTCACGCTCAAGAAGATCTTTGCCGTGAGTTTTTTAAACGGTCCGCTCTACCTTTTTTGGGCTACCGTGGGTATACCGCTCGCATTCGAACTCAAGGATGAGCCTTATGGCATCGTGTGGTTTATGATCGTGTTTGAAGTGGGTTGGGTGTCCGCAACGACTGTCTGGGCATTTCTCTTCTCGCGTTTTCGTAGAATCCTCACACAGCCACACTTCATACCGCGCATATTCATGGTCATGGCGCTCATATTGTGTTTCTTCGCGATCAGGATGATAATTCAAGGGATAAGATTTTTTGCGGGATGACTTGATTGAAGAAACTCAGCGGCGACGTGAGCCGCGCTTATTGTATCGCCTGCGGGTACTCCGCCGTGATTTTGGGCGCGACCGCTTTTTCGGCTCAGCTTTTATCGGTTTGGGACGCGGTTCCAGCTTTGGCACTTTCTCCGCTTTGGTGCGGAATCTCTTAAAGATTTTGTCATCGACGAATCGTCTGAACTGTGGAGGCGTGTTGGTAAAGTACGAGGCTGCTGCGCCGCCGCCTACCGCGAACATGCCTAGGACAATAAATAATCCTGCACGGCTCTTGTGGTGTTTGCGCTGAAGATGGGTCTCCGATACTGGGCTGACGGATGCGGAGCTTAAGCTATCCAGTGTTGTCTGGATTCGGATGTGGTTGTTTTCCGTTCTTGGAGTAAGCTGTTTGTTCTGCGAGCTTGGTGCGGGTCGCATGCCTTGATCTATTCTCTGTAGATTAGCCAAGAACTCGATTGCCGTCGGGTAGCGGTCCGACTTATCCTTTGCCAGCGCCTTATCGATAACTTGCTGAACGTCCGAGGGAACATTTTCGACGAGTTGGGCAAGCGGAATCGGATTTTCGTTCATTACGTTGTGTAGCACCAATGCCATGCTCTTGCCGTCAAATGCATATTTGCCGCTGAGCATCTGATGCAGGATTGCGCCGAGGGCGAATACGTCCGTACGCTGATCGATATTGTCTATATCGCCGCGCGCCTGCTCGGGAGACATGAAGTTCATTGTACCCATGGTCGAACCGACCATCGTAAGGACGGTTGCAGTATCGCCTTCAGGCTTGAGTACTTTTGCGATGCCGAAATCCAGGAGTTTTACCGTTCCGTCATTGCACAAAAAAATGTTATCGGGTTTGAGATCGCGATGTACAATGGGTTCACGCTTATTGTGGGCGAGTTCCAAAGCATAAACGACTGGAGTGAGAATTTCCAGGGATTGTTTGAACGTGAGAAAGCCTGCCTGTTTGATCCGGTCCGTGAGGTCCATGCCGAACAGCCGTTCCATGACAAGAAATGGAACATCATCGACGTTGTAGTCTACGATTTGAACGATGTTGGGATGCGTCAACTCGGCCATAATGCGGGCTTCGCGCTCGAACCGCTCCTTATAACCTGGATGATCGATAAACTGGGCGTACAATGTCTTGAGTGCATACGTGTCGCCTGTTTTTATTTTTTGCACTTCGTACACAGCGCCCATGCCGCCCTGTCCGAGCTTTCCCAAAACACAGTAACCGCCTTTTACTATCCGACCGGTAGCGTACATGGATCCTACTCCCATTGATGTACCTGCCATAAACTTTTACCTCCATACTTCTTATCGCGCTTATGCCCAAAACGTTTCGGACTTTCTCCACCTATTTTATGGGTGATATGTAAGTCAGTGTAATTATTGATAAAATTGTATCAGAAGGGTGCAAAAAAACGTCGAGCTACTTTCTGAACACGCCGATGCCGTTAGGTACGCGGGAGAATCCATCAACTGAGAGATTGAACTGGCCCACTCGGGAGTACAGCTGAGAGGAGCGGCCGCCGTCTAGCCCCATTGCGTTGGGACAGCCCAGCCCGTTGATGAATCGACTCCTGCGCATGATCTCTGCCATGTCGTGCATGGCGATGCCAGCGCTCTCAGTGATGACGAGGATGACATTGCCAGCCTGCGTGATGCCGATGGCCGAGCGTGCGGCCTTCTTGCTGTTCTTGAGCTTGGAAACGCGGCCATTTACAACTAGGCGTGGTCCGGCCTGCAGCGCCATTTTAAATCCGCGCGCGGACTTTACCTGCCACTGTGGCAGTATGATTGGCGTGTCGCCGCGAATGCCGAACACGCTCCACCAGCTGGTGTAGTGCATGGGGTTTATCTTTTTGCCCGACTTGATCAGCAAGCCGATGGACTTGTGCTCTGGCGTGAAGAATCCGCCGTTGATGCCGATCAGAGCGCGCGAGGATTTCGCCATGTCGGAGATCGGTTCACCGTATTTCTTATTTTTCTTTGCGGTGATGACGTCGATGCGAAAGTTCTTGGGGTCGATGCGAAAGGCGTGCAGCGTCGTCAGACGCGGAGCATCCTGCGTGCCAGAATTGTGGAAGATCTTGGCGTAGGAAAGTCCCTTTTGGAGCGCGCGCCACATGTAGGTGGGCTTTTTGGTGGCGTAGCAGGTGCTCGATATAAGTATGAAGAGCAGTGCGTATGTCAAGATGTGTTTCATATTTAGTAGCGATCAGCGTTCAGCAGTCAGCGATCAGCTTATAAGGAATGTGTCATTTATAAAAAGCTTTTTTCTATTGGCTGAAAGCTGAGTGCTGAACGCTGACAGCTTTTTTACCACATATCAACGATAGTTCCCTCGGAGAGTTTGTCTGCACCCTTTACCACGACAAGGTCGTTGTCGTGCAGGCCCTCGGCGATCTCCACTATGCCGCCGCGTATATTGCGAGGGATGACACGCACCTTGTGCGCCGCACCCTGCACGACGGTATAGATGTAATAGCGGCGCCGTTCGACGACGAGTGCCGAGGCCGGTATAACGTAGTAGCGCTGTTTTTCAGGACCAGAAAACTCAACGAAGGCGTTCATGCCCGCCTTGAAAACGCCTTGCGGATTTGGAAGCGTGGCTTTCACTTCAAAAGAGTTGCTGTCGCGGTTGAGTTCGGTACCGATCGATTCTACGTTCGCTGTGTACTGTTCATTGCGAAAGTCAGCTATGCGCAACTCTACCGGCATGCCTTTCTGTACGTTCTTCGCTTCATACGATGCCAGGCGGAATGTGACGATCATGGGATTGTTGCTCACGATCGAGACGATAGGCGTGTTGGCGACGGCGACGCCGCCGGCCGAAGATAGTTTCTTCTGGACCACGCCAGCGATTGGGCTTGAGATGACCGTGGCGCCCTCGGCCTGTGCTTCCAGCGTCGACAGCTGGGCGCTAACCCGCTCGAGGTCCTCATCGTTCTTATCGACCTCTGCCTCCAGGCTTTCAAACTGTTCGGTGGTGATACGGCCTTCTTCAAGCAGGCGGTCACGGTTGCGGTAAAAGTAGGTGTTCTTCTCCAGATTGGCCTGCAGTTCCTTCTGTTCTGCGCGGAACTGCGCGATTTTCAAGTTCTGATCTTCGCGTGAGATCTGAAATAGCGCCGTGCCCTTCTTTACGACGTCGCCGACGTTGACGAAGAAGGTTTCAACGCGCGCGTTGCCCGGGAGTTTTACATCGGTGCGGTTGCTGGGGGTGAGGATGCCGGGAACCGCGACGCTCACGGCGTGCTCCTTTAGCTTGGGCTTTTGCACCGTGACAGGTACGCCCTGGCCGCCCTTCTTGAAGGCCTTGGTGAGAAAACCACCCACACCGCCTTCCTCGGACGAGCAGCTCACATAGACGAGTGCTGCGGCGAGCGCTGTTATTACTATGATAGTCGACTTGCGATGCATGGAAAAAACCCCCAAACTTGCGGGAATTATATAGAGTTTTGCTTTTGGCGCAATGGAAAAAACGGGACTAGGGGCTGGGGGCTAGGGTCTCGAGAAGAACATAAAGGTACTTATAATTCTATGACTTGCGAGTCCCGAGTCCCGAGTCCCGAGTCCCGAGTCCCGAAATCGGCCCCTTGACGTGCCAGCTCCCTCATGTTACTCGCAGCCTTCAATTTTCACCTTTTTTCCCTGGGATATCGAGGGTTTTGCTATGGTTGACATGGACACATTGGTGGGTTTGTGCAAGCGCCGCGGCTTCGTCTTTCAGAATTCAGAAATCTACGGCGGCATCAACGGTTTTTGGGATTATGGCCCCGTGGGGACCGAGCTCAAGCGCCGTGTGAAGGAGCTGTGGTGGAAGCGTATGGTCCAGAGCCGCGACGACGTCGTGGGCTTGGACTCCACGATTATCGCGCATCCGCGTACCTGGATGGCTTCAGGTCACGTTGCCGGCTTTAACGATCCCATGGTCGACTGCAAGGAGTGCAAACGCCGCTTCCGCGCCGACGACATGCCCGCGCCCAAGAAGGATACCTTCAAAGAGGGCAGCTGCCCCGAGTGTGGCGGCGAGCTTACCGACGCGCGCGAGTTTAACCTCATGTTTCAGACGACCGTTGGCGCGACGGCCGATTCGGCATCCGTAGCGTACCTCCGGCCAGAGACGTGCCAGTCGATATTCACGCAGTTCAAGAACGTGCTCACGGTTGCCCGCAAGAAGCCGCCGTTCGGCATCGCGCAGATCGGCAAGGCCTTCCGCAACGAGATCACGCCGCGCAACTTTACGTTCCGCACGCGCGAGTTCGAGCAGATGGAGATGGAATTCTTCTGTCATGCCGATGATGCCAAGAAATGGTACGAGTACTGGGTCCAGGAGCGCTTCGATTGGTTTAAGAGTTTAGGTATCGATGAAAAGAAGCTGCGCTTGCGTCCGCATCATCAGGGCGAGTTGGCGCATTACGCGCGTGGATGCACCGATGTTGAGTACGAGATGCCGTTTGGCTGGTCAGAGATGGAGGGCATCGCCGATCGTTCCAACTACGATCTTACGCAGCATCACAACGAGTCGGGCAAGGATCTCACATTCTTTGACGATCAGCGCAAAGAAAAATATCTTCCCAATGTTATAGAGACGTCGGTTGGTGTCGATCGAACCATGCTGTGCGTACTTGCCGACGCGTATCGTGAAGAAGAGGTCAAGGGCGAGAAGCGCGTGGTGATGGGTTTCGATCCCATGCTTGCACCGTTTCAGGTCGCGGTTTTTCCGCTGTCGGCCAAACTCTCCGAGTCGGCCAAGAAGGTGCACGTTGAGCTCAAGAAGACGTACGCTAGCGACTTCGATTACGTGGGCTCCATCGGCAAGCGCTATCGCCGTCACGACGAGATCGGCACGCCGTTCTGCATCACTTATGACTTCGAGAGCGAGGATGACAAGTCGGTCACCGTGCGCGATCGGGACACGATGGAGCAGGACAGAATATCAATCGACAAGGTATCAGATTATTTACACGATAAATTCAATTCGTAATATAACCAAGGAGGAGCAGGTGACAAAGTACGTTTACACATTTGGTGGCAAGAAGGCAGAAGGCAATTCAACGATGAAAGAGACGCTCGGCGGCAAGGGTGCAAACTTGGCCGAGATGACCAATATAGGCGTCCCGGTTCCGGCCGGCTTGACGATCTCAACTGAGGTCTGCACGTATTTTTATGATAACGATCATCAGTATCCGAAGTCGCTCGAGAGCGATGTCGCCAAGGCGGTGGAGCATGTTGAGAAGATTATGGGCGCGAAATACGGTGATCCCAAAAATCCACTCTTGCTTTCCGTCCGTTCGGGCGCGCGCGTGAGCATGCCCGGCATGATGGACACGGTTCTCAATATGGGCCTCAACCAGGATGTGCTCCAGGGCTTGATCGAGTCGACTGGCAACGAGCGCTTTGCGTGGGATTCGTACCGTCGCTTCGTCCAGATGTATGCCGACGTCGTGATGGGCGCGCCGTCCGAGCATTTCGAAACGATAATCGATGACGTCAAGGAGAAGAGGGGCGTCAAACTTGATACCGACCTCAGCGTCGACGACTTGAAAGAACTCGTGACGCGTTTCAAGGCAGTCGTCGAGAAAGATCTGGGCAAGCCGTTTCCGGACGATCCGCAGGAACAGCTCTGGGGCGGTATCGGTGCGGTCTTCAAGTCATGGAACACAGAGCGCGCGATCGAGTACCGCCGCATCAACGGCTACGCGGATCACTGGGGTACTGCGGTGAACGTTCAGGCCATGGTTTACGGCAACATGGGTGATGACTGTGCAACGGGTGTTGCTTTTACTCGCGATCCTTCTACCGGTGACAACCGCTTCTACGGCGAATACCTCGTGAACGCGCAGGGCGAGGACGTCGTCGCGGGTGTCCGCACACCGCAGCCGATCAACATCGTTGGCAAGATCAATGATACCGAGCACTCGCTCGAGGAGATCATGCCCAAGTGCTACAAGGAGCTCGAGACGATCTACCTCAACTTAGAAAAGCACTATAAGGACATGCAGGACATCGAGTTCACCATTCAGAGGGACAAACTCTGGATGCTCCAGACCAGAAACGGCAAGCGTACCGCGAAGGCGGCGATTAAAATTGCTACGGATATGGTGAGCGAGAA
>Ga0075115_10000050_pt1 | contig 49761 bp, 56 predicted proteins | sample AntAceMetag02UKH_FD_69785 | JGI IMG/M metagenome (GOLD analysis project Ga0075115, IMG submission 69785) | Saline lake microbial communities from Ace Lake, Antarctica - Antarctic Ace Lake Metagenome 02UKH | ecosystem: Environmental > Aquatic > Non-marine Saline and Alkaline > Saline | place... | reverse complement strand
CCTTTACCGCTTACATTAAGCCCAGGAAGCCATCTGTTTCCCTGACGGGTCAAAAGAGTACTTTTTTTAACAACCTGACTGCCGGAAACCTTCAATCCCCTGGTTTCGCGATAAAACCTTTTTGTAATTCCACCGACTCCTGCTGACATAACTATCTCCTTTTTATTTTCTTAAGCGCCAAGAAATGAATCGCAGTAAATATTCTTATTCAAAACCAACTCTGCTGCCTTAACGGCATCAATTAATTGCTTATCCAGCGGGTCTAATATCGCAGCATCCAAGCCACTAGATAAACCCATCACGACAAAAGTTCTGTTAATTATGCTTCTTGTTTTAGCCCCTTGTGAAATATTGCTTAATCCCACAATTGTTTTAGGGCTTGGTTCAGTTAAAACCTTAAAATCTTTTATTGCCTCGATTATCTCTACCAATTGTGCCTGAGCAACATTTATCGGCATAAGTACTGGATCAAGAAATAACTTCTGCATATCAAAACCAGCCTCTTGAACAAAACCTACTATTTTTACCGCCAGTTCCAAACGTTGCTCTTTATTCTGCGGAATACCCTTCTTATCCATAGTCAAAGCGATTAATGCACTACTATGCTTTTGCGCTAAGGCAACTAACTTTGCTAACTTTTCATCCTCAGCATTAGCAGAATTTATCATAGTTTCATTCTGTGCAACCTCTAATGCCTTTTGTATAACCTCATATTTAGTACTATCAATACAAAGCATCTTATCAGTTACATCCTGCACGCTCTCCACAAGCCAAACCATATCTTCTAAAGGATTTTTACTTCCCGGACCGCAGTTTAAGTCTAAAGCAGCAGAACCGGATTCAACCTGCTTTTTTGCTAAATCCTGAATAAAGGCCTTATCTTTATTTAATATCGCCTTGGCAACCTGAGAATACATTCCATTAATAAGTTCACCTACAATAAACATTTTAAGTAATTCCTTTTTTTGATAATTCGTTTATGGAACTATTTATTATTTTACCTGCCTTGGGATGACGCATAACTAAGATATCTGCTCCTGCATGTAAAAATGCGTTTGCAGTTACTGCTTCCCAATTTACGCCGCGTTCATATTCATTTCCCCAATCGGGATTATTCTTTACACTTGCCTTTGATTCCTTGGCACGCCAAGACTCCTGACCGATAAAACAAATAAAAGGCATGGCCAACATCTTATCTCCCATTAAAGCAGCAAGACGCGCCCTTTCCATTATGGAATAGGCATATTCCAAACCATAACCCAAAGCGCCCACTGTTGAATTAATAATAATTTTATCCAGCGGCAGACCTACTTCGCTGATTAAAATATTAAGCTGTTTGGCAATATTTATATCAATAGGAGACTGAGCAATTATTCCATTGCCATCAGCAATACAAGAAGCTACAAGGGTTTTATGGTTATCTATCGTAGCGTTTCCAAAAAAACAATTCTTCCCTTTCAAAGCCTTTGAACACTCAGGCAGAATCTTATTGTCTCTTTGATCATCACCGCAACCAATTACCACCAAAGGTAGATTAACCTTCGCATAAATATCCCTGCAAAGTTTAGCTGAATCTTGCGCTGATGCATTGCCAAAATCAGGATGCACTCCGGCAAGTCTTAAACAAATTACCTGTGCATTAAGCTCATTTTTACAAAATGAAGCCCATTCAATAGGCTTATTGATTACACCTTTAAATTCATCTTTTAAACTCTTTGGCCAATCGCTAGGCACAGAATCAAAAACTTCATATGCTACAATAGGCCTATTGCCAGATTTGCCTTCCCGGTGAAGAAAAGGAAGACTATCCTCTCCTGCTATTTTAACAGAAGAATTACCCTCTCCTAAAATAGTGGGATTAATTACATTTGAGCTTTTTTCAATTTGTTCTAATTTCATAATTTAACTATTAATAATCCCTCTTCAAATGCAGTATTATACTTTATAACGCTTATTTAATCAAGGTATTTCAAGATTAAACGTAACAATATAAAAACAAAGAAAAACTCATTTTAAACAAACCTGGACAGGTCAGTATGAGGAAAAAACAAAGCCGACATATATTCATCCATATAAAATGAATTACCGGAAAGATTAAAATAGGTCATTTTAGAAGCAATATCTTTAACATCGCTACGGGATTGTTTAGATAAAACTGCCATCTTTGCCCCTTTTAAGGCAGCATTACCTAAAAAGACAAACTTTTCTCTGCCTAAATTCGGCAAAAGACCAATAGCAATAGCGCTATCCACATCCAGGGCTGTACCAAAACCACCGGCAATAAAAACCTTATCAATCTGTTTAAAGCTCAATTGCATCTCTTTTAATAAAACACAGCTCGCCGCATATATAGCTGCTTTTGCCCTTTTAAGATTATCAATATCTGAAACACTGATCAGAATATCTTTTTTATTACTTGTCTTATTGGCTTTAACAACAACAAAACACTTCTGACGTTTACGAATAACCATATGCGCCTCATCTTTAAAAGAACCATTTCTATCGATTATGCCGGCTTTTAACATCTGGGCCAATAAATTAATGTAACCTGAACCGCAGACCCCTAAAGGAATAAAATCATTAATTGTCTTAACTTTGATTTTTAAGTCGTCTGTTATTGTTACATCCTCAATCGCACCTTCAATAGCCCTCACTCCATTTGTCAAACTGCTTCCCTCGAAGGCCGGACCGGCAGAAGCAGCAGCGCATACAAGCCAATCTTTATTGCCTAAAACAATTTCACCGTTCGTACCGATATCAATAAAAAGAGACGTATTTTCTTGTCTATGTAATCGGCTGTACAAAATACCGCTGGTAATATCTGAACCAACATAACTGGAAACACCCGATAAGGAATGAATGGTTGTAGATGCAGAAATATTTAAATCATTCTGGCTGGCTTTGACAACAGGAAACTCATTGCAAACCGGAGTATAAGGGTCTTTTCTAATATAAGAAGGATTTACCTTGAAAAAAAGATGCATCATCGTAGGATTACCTACACAAAGAAAACAATTAACATATGTAGTCTTTATGTTTGATTCTTTAAGAAGATTTTTTATAATATCATTAATGCTTTCTAGCATGTAGGAATTCATTATTTTTAATCCAGAATTCTTTTCAGAGAAAATAATCCTTGTAATGACATCCCCTCCTAAAAGAATCTGCTTGTTGTAACTTGTCTTTGTACTGATGGTCCTTCCGGAATTCAAATCAACCAAAGAACCATTAATCGTCGTTGTTCCAATATCAAAAACCATTGAATAGTTTTCTTTATGGGTATCAAACGGCTCTATATTAACTATCTTATAGGTATTGTTAGTTTTAATTAGGCTTACAGTCACTTTCCATTGACAGGCGCGCAATAAACCAGAAATAATCTTCACCTCTGAAATCCCTATTTCAACAAATGAAGCATTCTTGACTTTTTTAATTGCATTGATTAGTCTGTCCGTATCGGCAAGATTATCATTTTCGCCTGGCTTAGGCAATTCCAAATAAATTTTTTCTATTAAAGAACTTGGATCTAAAATTTGGTTTTCATCCGGATTTAAAAAAACATCCTCTACAGTAAAGTCCTTTTGTTTAATTTTAGGTATTACTGCAGTATCAAGACTATGCATCCTTGACTCGGACAAAACAAACACCTCCACATCACAATCAACAATTGCCTGACAGGCAAGCACGGTTTTGGCTTTTTTCTCTTTTTCAGTAAGACTGTATGCTGAAGAAAATTTTACGCTGCCTTTTCTTATGCATACCTTGCAACCACCACATGTCCCATCACCGGCACAATGGGAATTCAAAAAAATCCCGCAATCTAATGCAGCAGACAGTAAGGTAGTGCCAGGAGAAACTTGAATTTCTTTTTTCTCAGGTAAAAATCTTACCTTCACTTTATCCATAATTATTTGTACTTTTTAAGAAAACTTGGTATGCCAGAAGCTTCTTTAGGTCCTACCGTTACCTGCCAACCGCTTTTCTCTTCCAGATCGCCGCTCATTACAGAGACATAACCAGGAATAACAATCTTTTTATGATCAACTTTATCCTCAATATTATCTTTCTTGATCGCCTTAGTAATAGATTCGGGAGTGAGTTTTTCAGCTGCCCAGGCAGTAAGCACAGACATACCTTCTGTATCTACGCTGATGATATAAGAAGGAATACGGCTTGCTTCGACCTCAGATAAAACGGTAAAATAAGAAAGAGAAAAATTGGTAGTAACCAAAACAGGTGAATTTTTATCAACAGAACCTACAGCATAAGATTTGGGCTCTACTTGAAGAGGCTTCTGCGGATCACTGTATATATTTTGCCTTAAGGTCAAAAGTGGGAAAATAACCTCCGGTGCATCTGTTTTAACAAAAACCATACTTGCATATTTTAAAATATAACAAGACGCCTTATTAATTATTGATTCCCCGTCCGTTTCTTCAATAATACAAGATACAGGATATCCAAGCGAACGTATGTTTTTCTTTAAAGACAATCTTCTAATTTGGGTTAAATCCCATAACTTATCAGATAATGACTTTTCTCCTGTATCAATAATAATATATTTAAATTTTAACTTTTCGCTTTGTTCGGTCAAAAGACTTAAACTATCCAGGTCTTTTTCGACTATTACAAAAGAGAGATTATCCCTATTATTCAAAGAGGAAAGCTTTTCCAAATCGAATGCTTTTCCAAAACAATAAACTATTAAAAACCTTCCGTTAGAAACCTCAACTGCTTTTTTGATAATTTCTAAATCATCGCATATCAAGGCTACGGCAAAATCACAATTATTGACTATAACTTTCAAAGAAGAGATATATTTATCTTTATCAATACCGGAATATTTTAAACCAATGACATCAACGGTTAAAATTTCACCTACTCTTTCAAAACTAAGCCGTTTTATATCGGCAATTTTCTCAATTAATTTTGCCTCTGATAAATCATCATCTATCACTATCCCTATAGCGCAAGGATTAAAAAACTTTTCTTCGTGACGAAACAAAACTTTTTCCCCGCCTAAAGTTAACTCTCCAGAACGGCTTTCTATTTTAACAGATTTAATCGGGGGAAGACTGGCAGATATAATCTTATCTTTTGCCTCCTGGGAAATAAACGGACAATTATCAACGGATGACGCTTTTTTCGCCATCTGCATTGCAAAAGCCAAACAGGTAGCAAAACCGCATTGTTTACAATTAGTTTTAGGAAGTAACTTGTAAATATCGAGTCCAGAAAGTGCCATAAATTATGAAATAAGTTTTAATTACCGCGGATTAAAAACAAAATAAAGCATAAGAAAAATAAGAATTATCGAAAGTATATAAAAATCATTGTAGTACCAAAAATCAGTAAACCTTTCCCAAAAAGATGTAGTCGTTTCCATAGAAAGACCTCTTTTTGCAAAAAGGCCCTCTTTGATTTGCTCAATTTGGTCTTTTTTAAACCTCAGGTATAAACCTGCGACCTTGTAAGCAGGTATCTCGCCGCTTTCAGCAAGCTCAATAACTTCTTTTTCGTTAAACTTCAACAAATGCGCAACTTCTCTAACTGTAAGTAACTTTTCACTCATATATTATACAATTTAATGTAGTTTGCCAGCGGCGATCCAATCATCTATGGCTTTTCGCTCAAACTTCCAGCTGTTGCCATCTTTAACCCCCGGAATCTTTCCGCCTGTTGCCCAGTCCGTGACTGAACTCATATCTATTTCCAGATATTCTGCTAATTCTTTTGCGCTAAAGAAATCATGCAGCATTTGTGATTCTCCTTCAAAGCGCGCCCCTTCTTCAACGATCAAACGCATTGTTCTGATCTTTCCTTCCAAGACTGCCGTAGAATGCAATATCAACTTCTGCCTGGCTAACACATCGCCTTTTACCTTACCGGCAATCAGAATATTATCTCCAACAATATGAGCACTCACCACCGCATTTGGACCAATTGTAAGACTACCTTTGGTGTCAAGATTACCTTCGAATTTACCATTTATCCGAAGATTAACAGGATCCTTAAAAGAAAGCGTTCCCTGCATACTCGCATCTACATCCAGTATCTTTTCAACTACTTTTCTTGCCATTTTAACGCTCCTTTGTTACTCTTCTTTCAAACCTACTTAAAATAAAAAGCGCAAACAATGTTAAACCAGTAGTATAAAGCGCGCCCTTATAAAAACCACACCCTAAAGCAATCCCTATGCCGGCAACAATCCATATCGTAGCTGCAGTAGTTAAACCTCTTACGGCCTCTCCATAACGAATAATCGCACCAGCTCCTAAAAAACCTATTCCGGTAATTACTCCCGAAGCTAAACGCATAGGATCAACCCCTACACGCCCAATATATATATCAAAAATATGCAAAGATGTCAACATCATAAGACAACTTCCCAAACCTACTAAAATATGAGTACGAAAGCCCGCGTTCTTATGCTTAACTTCCCGCTCAATACCTATTACACCGCTAAACACTAAAGCCAAAACTAACCTAATAATTATCTGCTTATCATCCATGTCTCTACTTAGTCTCTACTTATCTTATTAAAAATCTTTTTCTTAATGTTTTCTTCTTATACAGCTGGCTTCCTAATCCAGCAATCATAGCAGCATTATCCAAACAATACTGCTTATCCGTAACAAATAACTTAATATCCATATCCTTAAATCTTTTTCTAAAACAACTTCTGATATAATTATTAAAACTCACTCCACCACCAATAACAAAATCACGTATCTTGTATTTTTCTACCACAGCAATTGATTTATCAATCAACAGGCCAGTAACAGCTTTCTGGAACGAAGCACTGATATCTTTTTTAAAAACGTTTGTTAATTTCTTATTTCTAGTTAAATAATAAACTGCGGTCTTTATACCGCTAAAACTAAAATCAAAACCTTCTTTTATGCCATGAAAACTAAATTTTATTTTATCAGCATTTCCTGTTTTTGCCAAGCGTTCAATTTCAGGACCTCCGGGATATTTCAACCCCAATAACTTTGCAACCTTATCAAATGCCTCTCCGCAGGCATCATCTTTAGTTTTTCCAATCAAAGTAAAGTTATAAAAATCCTTTACCAAGAATAAACTAGTGTGGCCGCCTGATATAACAAGGCCGATAAATGGAAATCTCGGTTTTTCCCTTTGGAAAAATGCCGGGTATAAATGTGCCTTTACATGGTCAATACCAATCAAAGGCTTGTTGCACGATGTGGCTAAACCTTTGGCAAAAGATAAACCAACCAAAAGTGACCCGATAAGACCCGGGCTTTTTGTAACCGCAATTAAAGAAACATCTTTAAACAATATGCCGGCTTTCTTAAAAACCGAAAGAGTAATTTCATTTATAGTTTCAAGATGCATACGCGAGGCAATCTCAGGTATAACTCCACCATACCTGGAATGAAAAGAAACGCTGGAAGCCACCTCGTTTGCTAAAACCCGATATGAATCTTTGACTAATGAAACAGATGTTTCGTCACAAGATGTCTCTATTCCTAAGGTAATCATTATCTTAACAGATCCGAAAGTAAAACAAATTCGAATCCTTCTTTTTCAAATTTAGGGATATAATCTTTTAAAACCCTCAGTGTCACTGCTATCTCATGACCAATCCCTACAGCAAAACCTTCTTCTTTTGCAATTCTAGCAAGTTCAACAAGTTGATTTATAATATAACCACTTTCACGTTCATTATCTAAAAATACGTCTCTTTTAATATGCTTTGTATCTATGCGAATTGCTATATCCTCTGCCACGGACCCGGAAGTTACATAACTATCAAGAAAATATAATTTCTTTCTTTTTAGCTCTCTTAAAAGTATCTTCATTACACGCTTATCCTGGGTAGCCTTTGAACCCATATGATTAGAGACTCCCTTTGCAGTAGAAACATTCTTTAAATCCGACAAAAAAATCTGCTTGATTTTATTTGAACTCATTGCACTTGTAATTGTATCAGGTTCTAATCCTATGGAGCCATTAGAAAAAGGTTCCATAGGCAAATGTAAAATCACCTCTCTTTTATTATCTGCAGCAAGTAAGGAAATCTCTTGGGAATACTTCAAATTAGGCAACACCGCAAGAGTTAAAGGATAATCAATTTTCTCTAAAAGCTTTAAACTCCTATTTGTATAGCCCCAATCATCTAAAACTATGGCGATTTTAGGAAAATCGTTTCTGGCAACTGTAGTATCTTTGTTTCTCTGAATAAAAACAAATACAAAAAACAATAAAACCACTGGAATAATTATAATTAATAACAAAAACAGCCTACCATTACTTTTTCTTTTTCTTCTACGCTTAACCATTATTCTTTTTTTCTTTAAAAATCTTAATACCTTTTATCAAATCAACAGAACGCATTAACTGGATATCATCCTTATAATTAAATTTATCCTTAGTTTTATTTTCATCGATTTCTTTTATCTTTAAAAATAAATCATCATCATTAATCTTTTTATCCTCAGTTTTTAAAACAGCCTCTTTTATTTCAATGTCCGGTTCTATGCCTGCATTATGCATGGAACGACCCAGAGGAGTAAAATATTTACTGGTGGTAAGCCGTAAAGCCGAGCCATCGCCTAAAGGAACAACGCTTTGCACTGAACCTTTACCAAAAGATTTTACTCCGGCAATAATTGCGCGTTCATAATCCTGCAGAGTCCCAGCTACGATTTCACTGCCGGAAGCAGAACCCTCATTAATCAAAACCACTATAGGCATTCCAGGCAATGAATCCTTTGTTTTTGACTTATACTCCTGAATCTGCCCCTGTCTATTATTAGTAGTAACTATAATCTTATTCGGCTTTAGAAAGAAATCAGTAACTTTTAATGCTGTATCAAGCAGGCCTCCGGGATTATTCCTTAAATCCAGTATAAAACTATCCATACCTTGTTTCAAAAGTTTATTCAACGCTGTCTTAAATGACTTATCGGTATTTACTCTAAACTCAACCAACTTAATATATCCAATATTATCTTCTAATATTTCTGTTTGCTTGATATCTTCTATTTTGATTATATCTCGCGTAATTTCAATATCAAAAAGCCTCTCTTCTGATTCGCGCCAAACAGTAATTTTTACCTTAGTTCCAGGTTTACCGCGCAGCTTCTTAACAGCCCCTTGAAGAGTGATATCTTTAGTCAACTCATCTTCTATCTTAACAATTCGGTCATTAGGTTTAATTTCTGCGTCCCAGGCAGGGGTATCCATCATCGGGGTTATCACTGTAAGCAAACCGTCTTTAATGGTTATTTCAATCCCTAAGCCACCAAATTCACCGACAGTATCAATTTTTAATTCATTGTATTCATCAGGATCTAGAAACTGACTATGCGCATCAAGGCTACCCAAAAGACCTTTTAAGGCACCATAGATAAGATCCTTTGAATCCGTTTCATCAACATACTCAGACTCAACAATTGCCAGCGCGTCTGAAAAGATGCTAAGTTTTTTATGGGTATTTTCCTTGTTTTTACGTTCAACCCCAGATAGCCCATAAACAGTTAAAACAGAAAAAAAACAAACCGTTAAAAAAATTAGTATTGTCTTTCTGCGTATCTTCATTCTATTTTATCTCCTTAATTAAATTCTCAAGAATAGTTCTAACTAATTTTGGATTAGCTTTTCCTTTTGTAGCTTTCATTACTTGACCAACTAAAAACATCAAAGCATTTTGTTTACCTGATTTAAAATCATCGACACTTTTTTTATTGGAACTAATAGCATCCTGAGCAACCTCCCTTAAGCTGCTTTCATCGGAAATCTGAGCAAGATTTTTTTCTTTTATTATCTCAGAAGCAGATCTATTGGTATCAAACATAACTGTAAGGACCTGTTTTGCTGTTAGGTTATTTATCGTATTAGACTCCACCAATTTTATTAAATCTACCAGGTCTTTTGGTTTTATTAATATCTGTTTAAAATCCAGGCAACGCTTATTAAGCTCTTCGGCAACGGAACCGATAAGCCAATTGGCGATCATCTTCGGCTTTTTTAATAGTTTTATACATTCCTCGAAGTAATTCGCCAGGCCCAATGAACTGACGATTATAGCCGCATCATACTCAGATAAGCTGAATTCAATCTTAAACCTTTTACATTTTACTTTCGGCAACTCCGGTAATGTTTTTCTCAATTCATCAATCACAGTTTTTTCTATCGTAAACAACGGAAGGTCTGGATCAGGAAAATACCTATAATCATGGGCTTCTTCCTTGGAGCGCATTGAACTAGTAGACTGACTTTTTTCATCCCAAAGTCTTGTTTCTTGAATAACCTTGCCACCCTCCCTTAAAAGAATAAGCTGTCTTTCTATTTCATATTCAAGGGCCAAGCGTACTGCCTTAAACGAATTCATATTCTTTACTTCTGCCTTCACCCCTAAAGAAACTTCTCCTTTCGGCCTTAAAGAAACATTTGCATCACAACGCAAAAAACCTTTTTCCATATCACATGTAGATACCTCCAGATATTCAAGTATACTCTTAAGCTCTTTCAAATAATCCTGGGCTTGTTTAGCTGAATAGATATCAGGTTCGGTAACAATTTCTAAAAGCGGAGTTCCGGTACGATTAAAATCCACTAAACTAAACTCCTTTTCATGAATAAGCTTACCGGCATCTTCTTCAATATGTACTCTTTTTATCCTTATCATTGTTCCTTCTACTTCAATAACACCGTTTTCTGCCAAAGGTAAATCATACTGAGAAATCTGATAATTTTTTGGAAGATCGGGATAAAAATAATTCTTACGGTCAAATTTTGTAGTAAGATTAACACCACAATTTAATGCTAGAGCGGTTTTAATCGCATATTCAAATATTTTCTTATTCAACACAGGAAGACTACCCGGTAACCCCAAACAGACAGGACAAGTATTGATATTGGCTGGTGCTGCGAACTGCGTAGCACAGCTGCAAAAAGCTTTTGTTTTAGTATCAAGCTGAACATGGACCTCTAATCCAATAACAGGTTCAAACATATATTATTTTAAGTTAGGTTTTTCTTTATGCCAATTAGTACTCTGCTCATAACTAAAAGCGGCCTTAAAAAGCATCTCTTCACCAAGCATATTCGTTAAAAACTGCAGGCCTATAGGAAGTTTATCTTTGGTAAAACCGCAAGGAACCGATATTGCAGGAATCCCGGCTAAATTAGCAGAAATTGTAAAAATATCAGACAGATACATTGATAACGGATTCTGGATTCTTTCACCAAGCCTAAAAGAAGCGGTCGGTGAAGTCGGCGTAACAATACAATCCACCTCTTTAAAAGCTTCTAAGAAATCTTTTTTTATAAGCGTCCTAACCTTTTGCGCCCTTAAATAATAAGCATCATAATAACCGTGGCTTAAAACATACGTACCCAAAATTATCCTTCTTTTGGCCTCATTACCAAAACCATCACCCCGGGTTTTAAAATATGTCTGTTTTAAAGATAATTCTTTATTATTATCTTTGGAAACCCGTAAACCGTATTTAACTCCATCAAACCTGGCAAGATTGGAACTTGCTTCAGCGGTAGCAATAATATAATATACACTTACCGCATATTCTGTATGCGGTAATGAAATCTCTTTTATCTTAGCACCTTTTTTCTTTAGCACTTCTATGGCTTCACGTGTAGCGTCTTTCACATCTTTAGCTATGCCTTCTATAAAATATTCCTTAGGTATTCCAATTGTCATTTTTTTAATATCTTCAGTCAATGATTTTGTATAATCAGGAACATCTGCATAAAGCGATGTAGAATCCATTTCGTCATGTCCAGCAATAGTATTGAGTAAAAGCGCTGCGTCTGTAACGTCTTTTGTCAAAGGACCTATCTGGTCAAGACTTGAAGCAAACGCAACCAGGCCGTATCTTGAAACCCTTCCGTATGTAGGCTTAAGCCCCACAACTGAACAAAAACTTGCCGGCTGACGAATAGAACCTCCGGTATCAGAACCTAAAGCCATTATTGTTTCATCACTGGCAACGGCAGCAGCACTACCTCCGGAAGAGCCCCCGGGAACTCTATCTAATTCCCATGGATTACGCGTAGGATAATATGTTGAATTTTCACAAGAAGAACCAAAAGCAAACTCATCCATATTCGCTCTTCCTAAAATCACTGCGCCTGAAGCCTTTAATTTCTTTACAACCGTAGCATCGTACACTGATCTAAAACCAGATAAAATCTTAGAAGCACAAGTAGTATAGTTACCTTTAACACAAATATTATCTTTCACTAAAACCGGAATGCCGCTTAAGGACCCTATTATATTGCTATCAATAATCTCTGATTCTTTAAAATCAACAAAAGACTTTATCTTATCTTCTACCTGCTGAATCCGCTTGGTTACAGATGATAAAATATCACTTTTCGATATTTTTTTTTGTTTTAATCTATTGATTAATTCGTGGGCTGTGAGAGTATTTAACATTTTTATTCGATTACCTTGGAAACCTTGAAAAAATCTTGTTTAGTTTCAGGTGCATTCTTCATAGAGAGATCTCTCTCTAAAGAAGGCTTAACCTCATCATCCCTAAAGACATTCTTAACATTATGCACATGGCTCATGGGTTCAATATTATCCACATTAACTTTAGATAGCTTATCAATAAACTTAATAATATCCTGCAGTTCCCCAGCTAAAACAGATAACTGCTTATCCTCAAGTTCAATCCTGGCCAATTGTGCCAAATATTTAACTGTTTGATTAGATATTTCCATAATAAGTGCCTATAATATCACTAAAAACTAATTATGTAAAGACTTTATGGGATAAGTAGATAGGGAAAAAACAATTATACGGAAGGTAATAAATTCAACCTAAAGGAATGAAGATAATTAACAAGATAAACTTTTTCCTCATTGACAAGATACATCGAACCCTTGACCTTATAGGAAAATTTGCTTTGCTGGTTCTTGGAATCACTATTTTTATAAATATAAATTTTCGGAGCAGGGACATTATCAGATTCAAGTCTCTGTTTTTCACTAACACGATAAATAAAATTCCTATTTATGCGGGTTTCAACCCCATTTTGATTAATTGTTTCACAACTGGTCATAATTCTTCTTTTTTTATTTGCCGAAGTCAGGTTTCTTAAAACTATATCTCTCATAATATTATTTTTTTGCCGGGTTGCAAGCTAATTTCACAACCCGGTCTCCTACCTTATTGACTGGTGGAGTTATTTAACTCAAGCTAATTATAACATTATAACATTAATGAAATCAACACCTTAGAAGGCTTTAAAGTAAGCGATTACAAAATATAGGGAATTAATGATTACTGGAAGAATTAACTCTTAATTCTTTTCCTTGTAACAACCTGTAAATATTAGACTTATGTTTAATAATAATAAATAAACAAAGTAGAGAGCCAAACACAATCAGCTCTAATGATGCAGAAAAAATAAGCAAAAATAAAGGAAAAACAATACTACTGACAATAGAGGCAAGAGAAACATACTTAAAAATAACGAATACAATAATCCAAATTGCAACTGCCAAAAGTAACGCCAGCCCTAATGAATTTACCCTTAAAGCAAGAGCGATCAAAGCGCCAAGACTAACCGCCATGCCTTTACCCCCTTTAAAGCGCAAAAAACAAGTCCAAACATGACCTGCAAAAACCGAGGCAAAAATAACCAACCTGTATATGTTATTAACCGGCAGTATCAACTCAGAAATTATAAAAACAGGAATAAATCCCTTTAACACATCTATTAAGAAAACTATTATCCCTACACGTTTCCCCAACACCCTAAAGGCGTTAGTGGCCCCGATATTGCCCGAACCATAATTTCTTATATCAATACCTTTAAATATTCTTCCAAACAAAAAAGCAGTAGGAATAGAACCAATAATATAGCTAAACAGTATTCCTATTATTTTCATGAACATAAAGGATCTTTAAACCTCCTCTTATATATTGAACCCCTGAAATAAGCGTTAACGCCGCAGCAACAATCCAAATGTAATATGAAAACTGCAGCTTAACCAAAACACTTGCAACCGAAACCATCTGTAAGGCTGTAGCAAATTTACCCCAGGCTGTAGGCACTGACTCAAACGTTCCTTTAACTATGTAAATAACTGCCGAACCTAAAATAATAATCACATCTCTTGTAATAACCAATAGAACCACCCACAAAGGCAAATTCAACTCATTAACAAGGGCTGTTTTAGTAAAAATGCATATAAATGCACTGCTTAATAGAATCTTATCCGCCAAAGGATCAAGTATACTTCCTGCCTTTGTACGTTGCCCCTTGGTACGCGCAATATAACCATCAATAGCATCGGAAAGTACAGCCAAAATAAAAATCCCCAAAGCAACATATCTTAAAAAATCTCTTTGGGGATTATAATAAAGTATCGTACCAATAAAAAAAGGTGTGCTTAAAATTCTAAAAATCGTAACCTTATTTGCAAAATTCATACCTTTTATTCAATAGGCTCTAATTCCGCACCGTCTTTTGGACAAAACTTTACATCTGCAGAATACACTGTTCCACAAACAGGACATTTGACTTTTTTTTGTGATACCTTATCGCCGATCAATGCACCAGCAGCTGCCCCGCCTAAAGCACCAATACCGGCTCCTTCCCAACCATGTCCTGACTGATGACCAATTATTCCACCAATGGCTGCTCCACTTAAAGCGCCTATTCCTGCACCTTTCTGAGTCCCTGTTGAATTAGCACAACCTACAATAAATGCCATCAATATAAATAAACCAGCTAACTTTTTCATATTCACCTCCGTTTAATTAATTATAAGCAACAATCATCCAGAGTCAACAAAAACTATTCAATTAATTTAATTCTCCATAAAGGCCAGTAAATCAAATTTGCCTGACCAACCAGATGATCCTTGGGAACAAAACCCCAATAACGGCTATCTTTAGAAGATCCTGAATTGTCCCCTAAAACAAAATAAGAACTCTCGGGAACTATAAGTTTAAAATTATCGTCTTCAAATGCACCCCGGTTATAATAGTATTTATTCTGGAATTCCTTAGTCGAAAGCTCTTTTCCGTTTATAGAAACCTTCCCTCCACGAATTTCAACAGTCTCTCCCGACAAAGCAATTAATCTTTTTATAAAATTTTTCTTTTTGTCTTCAGGATACAAAAAAACAATAACATCACCACGCTTAGGCTCGCTGAAACCAGGAAGACGGATATTTTTAGTAAAAGGAATCTTTGCACCATAAATAAATTTATTAACGATAATATGGTCACCTTCAATCAAAGTCGGCCGCATAGAACCTGTAGGAATCTTAAAAGCTTCGATAAAAAAAGTCCTTACAAACACAGCGAGCACCAATGCAATCAGTAACGCCTCCACCCACTCCTTAACTTCTTTTTTGATTCGATTCTTATTCATAATTAATTTATCCTCAATGCCTCTAAGAAAGCCTTTTGAGGAATTTCCACTCTGCCGAATTTTTTCAAGCGCTTTTTACCCTCTTTTTGTTTTTCCCAAAGTTTTCTTTTTCTAGTTATATCTCCTCCATAGCACTTGGCAGTTACGGCTTTTGAAAGCGCACGGATCTTTTCAGATGCAATAATCTGATTACCAATGGAGGCTTGAACGAAAACCTCAAAGACCTGCTTGGGGATTAACTCTTTCAATTTTCCAACCAGCCTTCTACCTTTTATCTGAGCCCTATCTTTAAATACCAAACTGGAGAAAGCATCGCAAACATTTTTATTAATCAAAATATCAAGCTTAACCAAATTGGTTTTTTTATATCCGCTAAACTCATAATCTATAGAGCCATAACCTTTAGTGATTGATTTTATTTTATCATAAAAATCAATAATTATCTCGGCTAAAGGAATATCAAAAACAATATCAACTCTATTACTACCCAAAAAGTCAGTTTTTTCGTGAATTCCTCTGCGAGATTTAGCAAGATTACAGATATCTTCAATATATTCAATGGGTGAGACAACTCTTGTTTTAACATAAGGTTCTTTTGAGCAATCTATTTCTGTTACTTCCGGAAACTTGCTGGGATTGTCGATATTAATAACTTGACCGTCTTTTCTTACTACTTGATAATTAACATTAGGGGTTGTGAGCATCAGATTAAGACCAAATTCACGTTCCAGACGTTCTTGCACTATCTCCATATGTAGTAATCCCAAAAACCCACAACGAAAACCGCCGCCAAAAGAAACGGATGTTTCCGGTTCAAAAACAAAAGAAGCATCCTGAAGATGAAGCTTTAAAATAGATTCCCTCAAATTGTTGAAATCTTTTGGATTAACCGGATAAATACCACAAAAAACCAAAGGCTTTATCACTTTATACCCCGGTAATGCCTCTTCTGCAGAAGAATCTTTTGTGGTTATCGTATCGCCGATAATAACTTCTTCAGCCTTTCTAATATTGGCATTAAAAAAACCTACGTCTCCACAGTTAATTTCACTTACTGATGAAGATTGAAGATTCTTCAACTCTAATAAATCTTCAATTTTATAGGTAGAGTTTTTCTGAATGAACTTAATCGTATCCTTATTGCTGATCTTACCATTAAAAACACGGAAATAAACAATAACCCCTTTATATATATCAAAAATAGAATCAAATACAAGCGCCTGTAGAGGTTTTGACTCATCTCCATCAGGAGGAGGAATCCTTTGAACGATCGCAGATAAAACTTCCTTTACTCCGGTTCCTTCTTTGGCGGAAGTCAACAACACTTCCTCTTCATTAAATCCAAATATTTCAACCAGCTCCTGCTTAGCTGAATCTATATCACTATTCGGTAAATCGATTTTGTTTATAATAGGGATAATCTTTAGACCCCTATCTTTGGCTAAATGGTAATTTACCACTGTCTGCGCCTCAATACCCTGACTGGCATCAACAAGTAAAAGCGCTCCCTCGCAAGCAGCTAAAGACTTAGAAACCTCATATGAAAAATCAACATGACCTGGAGTGTCAATAAGATTTAAGTGATACGTAACGCCATCAGTATATTTATATTCCAGAGTTACAGCTGAGGCCTTAATAGTAATCCCCCGCTCTCGCTCTAACTCCATATCATCTAGAAATTGATCACGGAACAGACGTCTATCTACGGCATTAAGCGTTTCAATGATTCTATCTGCTAACGTTGATTTACCGTGATCAATATGTGCGATGATACAAAAATTCCTTATAAATTTTTTATCCATTATGATTTATTTTTTACCAAAGAATAGAGTTTGTCTACAGCTTGATCAATGGAAAGAAAAGTGGTATCAATCATTACTGCATCTTCGGCCTTTTTTAAAGGCGCTATCTTTCGCGTAGAATCAATACGATCCCTATTGGCTAGGTCAGCTTCAACTTGGCTAAAAGTTGTATCTATATTTTTTTGATTGTTTTCCTCAAATCTACGTCTTACCCTTTCCTTAAAATCAGCATCTAAGAAAAACTTTACTTCCGCATGAGGAAAAACTACGGTTCCAATATCTCTTCCCTCAAGCACTGAATTATTACTATTGCCAAGTTCTCTCTGCAGCTTTAACATCGCCTCTCTTACTCCCTGAATCCGAGAGATGTCCGAAACTACTGAAGTAATTTGAGGTTGACGTATCTGGAAACTGACATCCTTTTCGTTTAAAAAAATCTTTATTGAACCGTCTTCCTGATTAATTAACTTAATCTTAGACTCATATGCAAACCTTGCAATACTTTGCTCATTATTAACGTCGGTATTTGACTCTAACACAACAAGAGTAATTGCCCTATACATCGCTCCAGTATCAATATACAAAAACTGTAATTTTCTTGCCAGAAGCCTCGCAACCGTACTTTTACCAGAACCGGCAGGCCCATCTATAGCAATTATCATTTAAAACTATCCCTTTTAATTTTTGCTTTTTTGATTAATTTCACCAAAACGGAGGAATCACCTTTTTCCAATGCCTTGATTAAATCTTTAATCTGAAGATTGACTTTTTGAAAGGAGTTAAGGATTTGCTTTTTATTATCGACAAAAATATCTTTCCATATATTCGCATCTGAAGCTGCTATACGCGTCGTATCTTTAAAACCACTTCCTGAAAACTTAATAAAATTCTGCGGAACGCTATTTACCATAGCAAAAGCCAAAAGATGCGGGATATGGCTAGTTAAAGCAAGCACTTTATCATGACGCCGCGCATCCATAATTACAATTTTAGAACCAATCTTATTCCAGAAAGAAATTATATTCTTATCTATTTTTCTCTCAGAACAAATAATGCATAACGAATTCTTAAAAAGATCGCTATCTGCACTAACTACACCTTTTTTTTCCAAACCGGCTAAAGGATGACAACCAATAAAAATATTTTCCTTTTTTATAAACTTCTTAGCTGTTTTTAAAATACTGGATTTTGTACTTCCCACATCCATTATAATGGTATTTTTATCAACTATTTCGGCAATAGATTTAATATGTGAAATAATTGTTTTTACGGGTCCGGCAAGTATAACTAAATCTGCCCCTTTAACAACAGAAAGATCAAAACTTCCATCATCTACTGCCTTTTTTCTTTTAGCTAGAGAAAAAGTATTTTTACTTCTAAATACTCCGATAACTCTCGAAGCCAACTTTCTCTTTTTTATAGCCAGCCCTAAAGAACCGCCGATTAAACCAACACCAACAATTACCACTTTATTAAAAATTTTCATTATATTTCTCTATTAACTGCCTTGGCCACTTTCTTTATTTCATCTATTGCTAATTTGAATTTATCCGGGATCAAAGACTGACTACCGTCAGATAAAGCCTCTTCAGGGCGTGGATGCACCTCTATTAACAGCCCATCTGCACCAATGGCAACCGCAGCCTTAGCTGCAGGAGCGACTAAATTCCACTTACCTGTTGCATGGCTTGGATCGACTATAATCGGCAAATGTGATAACTTCTTTATAACCGGCACACTGGTAATATCAAGAGTATTTCTAGTAGAACTTTCAAATGTACGAATCCCTCTTTCACAAAGCACAACATTAAAATTACCCTCAGAAAGAATATATTCGGCTGACATCAACAATTCATTCACCGTAGATGATAAACCTCTTTTTAACAAAACAGGCTTTTTAGTCTGGCCAACTTCCTTGAGTAAATTAAAATTCTGCATGTTTCTGGCGCCGACTTGTAAGATATCAGCAAATCCCGCAACGAGCTCTACATCTCTAGGATCCATTACCTCAGTTATCGTTGCCATATCTAACTCATCAGCAACGCTCTTTAACATTTCAAGCCCCTCCTTACCATGACCCTGAAAACTATACGGAGAAGTTCTTGGCTTAAAAGCGCCTGCTCTGAGCACATCAACACCACAGCTCTTGACGAATTTAGCAATCTCCCTTAAAGTTTTAATATCTTCTATGGCACAAGGGCCGGCAATAACAATAATTTTCTTACCGCCGAAACTTATCTTTTCATTAATCTTAACTATTGAATCATCTTTTTTAAACTCCCTAGAAACCAATTTATAAGGCGAAAGAACCTCCATTACTTTTTCAACACCTGGAAATACATCCAAAGGAGTAACGCGCAGTATGTCTTCCGGACCAATTACCCCGATTATAGTCCTTTCGGTCCCCCTAGACACCATTGGTTTTAATCCCAGCTTTTCAATCCTTTCAATCACATGATCTATCTGAATCTGGCTTGCACCAGCCTTTAAAACAATTATCATTTCTCCTCCTTGACAATCTTTTTTAATTCTTTTAAAAATATTTTATTCTCTTTTTCTTTTCCTATTGTCACTCTGACATAATCATCTAACCCATACTGCTTCATATCTCTTACAATAATGCCTTTCTTTAACATCCTTCTAACAAAAACCAATCCATCCATATTCACCTTAAACAGTATAAAATTCCCCACACTGGGAATATAATTAATTTCCAGCTTATCAAACTGAACATATAAAAATTTCTTCTGTTTTAAAACTAAAGCCTTGGTCTTTTTTATAAAGGTTTTATCCTTTAAAGCTGCTACGCCTGCTACCTGAGCTATTTGATTGACGTTAAAAGGCTGCCTGGCTCGATTCATATAATCAATTAACGCTTTATCTGCAATCGCATAACCAAGCCTTAATCCTGCTAGCCCGTAAACCTTAGAAAAAGTCCTCAATATTATCAAGTTACTTTTAAAGCCCTTTAGTAAATCAGGAAAATCTTTTTTATCAACATACTCAATATAGGCTTCATCAAAAACAACAATAATACCTTTAGGGATACTTTTTAAAAATAATGCTACTTCGCGGCTGTTAACATACGTACCGGTAGGATTATTGGGGTTTGCAATAAAAATTACTCTGGTCTTAGAATTAATTTTATTCTTAATCGCATCTAAATCATATTTAAAGCCATTGAGCGGTACTTTTATAAATTTTACTCCATTAACTTTTGAGATAATCTCATATTCTAAGAAAGTTGTATCAGAGCTAATTACATTTTCATTGCTTTTAACAAAGGTCTTTATTACTATATCAATCAACTCATCTGAACCGTTGCCTAAAAGAATACAACTTGGTTTTATCTTATAGTTTTTACTAAGAGCCTTCTTAAGAAGAAAGCAAGACCCATCAGGGTATCTATTTATACCCACAAGTGATTTTTTTAACACCCTTAAAACCAAAGGAGAACATCCTAAAGGATTTTCATTGGAGGCAAGTTTAAAAACCTGCTTTAATGAAAACTGTCTTTTTGTTTCCTCTATAAGTTTACCTGGTATATAAGGCTTTAAATCTCTTATGTTTTTCTTAACTGTATTCATTTTATCTGCTCAGGATAAGAACCTAAGACTTTAAGAAATTTACAACTTGTCTCCAATTCACCTAAGGCCTTCCTGATCTTTTTCTCCTGCAGATGTCCTTTGAAATCAACAAAAAAATAATAATCCCACGCCTTCTTTTTTGAAGGACGAGATTCAATCTTTGTGAGATTGATTTTATGTTTCTTAAACGGCACCAACATATCGTGTAAGGCGCCGGTTCTATCCTTAATCGAGAAAAGAATCGATGTTTTATCTGCTCCCGTTTGAGGAACCGACTGGTTTCCCACAATCAAAAATCTCGTATAATTATGCGGACTATCCTCTATATCTTTTGCGAGCACTTTCAAATTATATTCTTTCGCTGCTAATATTGAGGCGATGCATGCACTTTTACTCTCACGGGATGCAATATCTGCAGCGCGGGTAGTACTAGAAACGTCAATATATTCCACTTTATACAGATTACTATCCAACCATCTCCTGCATTGAGCGAATACATAAGGATTCGAATATATCCTTTTTATATTCTTTAAATTCGTTTTCGAAAGCAGATTATGAGAAATGCCCAACTGTACCTGTGAGCATATCTTCAAATCCGAATCAACGAACATATCCAAGGTGTGATTAACTGCACCCTCGGTAGAATTTTCAATCGGAACAACACCATAACTACAATTATCCCGTTCAACTTCTGAAAATACGTCTTTAATCGATTCACAGGGAACAAATTCTACCTGTGAACCAAATCTTTTTATCGCCGCCTGGTGAGTGAAGGTGGCTTTAGGGCCGAGATAAGAAACTTTAATGTCATTATTTAAAGACAGACTACCGGACATAATCTCACGATAAACTGCCTCTAACGACTCCTGCACTAAAGGTCCCTTGTTGACATTTTTAATTTTTTTAAGAACCTCCTGCTCTCTATCTGGAGAATAAGTTTTCTTTCCATCTTTTTTCTTATATAGACCTATAGACAAAGATTCTCTCGCACGCTCGTTTAAAAGAGCAACAATTTTCTTATCGAGTAAATCTATGTGGCTACGTAACGTCTTTAGTTTCTTCTTTGATTTCTTCATTGGTATTAATATTCTCCTTTCCGTCAGAATCAACATCAGATTCACAATTTTTCATATCTGAATCTATTCCGTTTTCTGAAGACCCTTCTGAAACATCTATCTCATCATGAGGAACCATTTTCGAAAAATCTTCTATCTTCGGCAAATCTGATAAACTCTTTAAACCAAAATATTCCAAGAACTTTTTTGTAGTACCGTACACAAAAGGTCTTCCTAAACTTTCACGCCTTCCGGTTATTCTAATAAGACCGCGTTCAGTAATACTGGAAACTACCCCATCAACATTAACACCTCTAATCAATTCTATTTCCTGGCGGCTTATTGGCTGCTTATAAGCAATAATCGCCAATGTCTCCAAAGCAGGCGTTGAAAGCCTACTAAGTTGACGCTTGCTGTAAAACTTTTTAAGAAAATGCACGCACTCTGAATGAGTAACCATTTGAAAACCACCAGCGATTTCTATAATCCTTATGCCTCTATCTTGTTGCACATAATCATCTTGTAACTGTGTTAAAGCAGCACGGATTGACTTAATATCCGCTTCATCAAAAATAGCCTTAATCTGCTCTAGATTTATTGGTTGTTCATTAACAAATAATAAAGCTTCAATTATACTTTTTATAGGAGTAGTTGTCATATCCTTTTCTGTTTATATATTTCGTTTAATAAATTTTCCGTTGTATTAATTTCTTCACTCTTTAGAAATGCTTTCTTAATCATTTCTTCTGCTTCACTTTTTTTATACTGAAGCTGCAACAATACCTTCATTGCCTCATTTGTAATGTCTCTTTCGGCTTCAGATAATTTAAGCTTCTCGTCCTGCATAAGGCCAAATTTACCAATCTTTCCTTGTAACTTTGCAATTATCTGTTTTGCCCTTTGCTGGCCTATACCGGGCAAATTCTTTAAAAAAGCGATATCCATCTGATCTATTGCCCTAGCTATCAAAGATATTGGCTTATTGATTGCCTTAATAGCTGCCCGGGGACCAATCCCGGAAACACTAATGAACTGTTCAAAGAAATCCTTTTCAATATCGTTTAAGAAACCAATCAATACCGGCTTTGAAATATTGCCATCAGTCTGTAAATAATAATAAACTACCAATTCCAAATCTGAATCAGTCGTCTTATCTTTATCTATCTTTTCCAGTATTATCGAAGGCATAAGTATCTCATAACAGATACCTCTGCCGTCATCTAAAATAATACAATTAGTCTTTTTTTCCTTAAGTTTCCCGTATATTCTTGAAATCATAATTTATTTATTGCTAAAACAATACGTCATAGCCAAAGCCAAAGCATCAGTAGCATCATACTCTAAGGGCGCACTTTTTATTCCTAAATGTTTAAAAACCATTTGTTGCACCTGCTCTTTTGATGCATGACCATTTCCTACAATTGATTTTTTTACCCTAGTTGGCAAATATTCGAACAAAATAGATTTTCTTTTAACAGTAACCAATACCGCAACTCCCCTAACATGACCTAATATAGAAGCTGTCATCGGATGTTTTGCATGCGCAAAAAGTTTTTCTAAGACAACAACATCGATTTTATGCTGCTTGAAAATTCCATCTAAATCATCGTAGATTCTTTTTAATCTCTGTCCAATTGTTTGCTTATCGTTGGTTTTAATTATACCCGCTTCAATCAAACTTAAATTCTTGTTTGTCATTCTTATCAACCCATAACCAGTAACTCTTAAACCCGGATCAATACCAAGAACAAACATTTTAATTTCCGCTGACTTCGTCAATTATATCATCAGGAATATCAAAGTTTGCATAAACATTCTGCACATCATCATGATCTTCCAGAGACTGCACAAGCAATAAAACACTTCTTGCTTCGTTTCCAGTTATCTTAACATAATTTGAAGGTATCATTGTTATTTCCGCAACACTAGTAACAATATTTTTTTCATCCAAAGCCTTTTTTACATTCTCAAAATCTTCCGGTTTGGTATAAACTTCATAATTAGTATCATCTTCTGTCTTTAAATCCTCTGCTCCGGCATCTAAGACAATACCCATCAACTCATCTTCGGATATCTTGTTTCTTTCAACTACTAAATACCCTTTTTTATTAAATAACCATGCCACAGCTCCTGCGCCGGCCATATTGCCGCCTTTTTTTCCTAAAAGGTTTCTGATTTCAGCGGAAGTTCGATTCTTATTATCTGTTAATGTTTGAATTAGAATTGCCACTCCTCCGGAAGCATAACCTTCATAAATACACTCTTCATAAGAAATACCCGGCAGCTCTCCCGTTCCTCTTTTAATTGCCTCTTCAATCCTGTCTTTGGGCATATTATTGATTTTAGCCCTATTCATTGCAACTCTTAACGCTGGATTCATATCTGAATTTCCACCACTACTACGAGATGCAGCAACAATCTCTTTAATCAGCTTAGTAAACATTGCTCCTCTTTTTGCATCGGCAGCGGCTTTCTTATGCTTAGTCGTTGCCCACTTTGAATGTCCTGACATAACCTACTCCTCTTCCTTTACCTTTGTTTTTAAAAACAGGCCTGTAAGCCGAGTTCTGTTTACTCATTTCTGAGCGGTGACATTTATCTAAGATCCGATGTTTCCATCAGATTCAAGCGGCCAACCCAAGGATAATAACGAACCGGGATAGTTCTCTCCTTCTACTTGGCCTTGCTCCGCGTAGAGATTACCTCGTTTCACGTCATTCGCTTAACACGAACTACTCGTCTCTGTGGCTCTCACCCGTAAAAACGGGGCTCTTTTTTCAAGAGTATCCTCTTCAATTTAAATAAAATTAAAGGATGGCTATTAAGCCATTACGCTTCCCTTTGGAGCTCGGACTTTCCTCCCGCTATCGTTAGATAACGAGTATCACCTAGCCTTTTTCTTTTTTTTAAATACATCATTTGCCAATTTATCAGCACCTTTGTTAAGATTACGCCTTATATGCACAATAGAAAACTTCTTAAAAGCACTAATAAGATGCTTGGCTCTATCAAAAAGAACTTTTAAGTTCTCATTTTTAACCTTATACTTGCCGTTGATCTGTTTAAAAAGTAATTCGCTGTCTGTACGGATTCTTAAAACCTCAGCATTTAAAATCAATGCTTCTTCCAACGCATAAATCAAAGCCTTGTATTCAGCAACATTGTTAGTCGCCTCACCGATATAATCTGAAATATTCTTTACAACCTCTCCATTACAACAAATAACCACTCCCACTGAAGCTGGCCCAGGATTGCCTTTTGAAGCCCCATCAATATATATATCCAATACCTTCATATCAAGTTACCATGTCGTCTTCAAGATAAAGAATCCTCGAACACATCCCGCAATGAATTATCTTATCAAACATCTTTATCTCATTAATAATTTGTGCCGTAACATTCATAAAACAACCTTGACATGAATTATTATAGACTGCAACAATAGCTAAACCGTCTTTGTTCTCTAAAATCTTTTCGTACCCTGCAAGAACACCCCTATCTGTCTCCTGAGCAATCTGAGAACGTTTAAATTCTAAATCTTTCAAAGTCGAATCGATCTCCTTTGTTCTTAAATCAATTTTCACTTTTACTTCTTTTAATTTATCTTCTTCCTGCTTAAGAACAACCGCCTCTTTTTCTTTATCTTTATTCAATAAATCCAACTCATCCATCAATTCGATAATATCGTCTTCTAAAACAGAGGAATCTGCTTTTATCCCTTCAATTTCTTTCAGCATCGCTTTGTATTCTTCGTTTTTCTTTAAAGTATACAGTTGAGAATGCTGCTTCTTGACTTTCTCTTCTTTTATGCCCAATTCAATTTCTTTTTCTTTGCGCCTTTTTAAATTATCTATAATCAAATTTTCAATTCGTTTAAAATTGTCCTTCTTTTGCTCAAATTCACTATTAAGTCTTTCAATCAATTCAGGCATTCTCCCTTTTTCTTCTTTTAACTTGTATATCTTGGAATCAAAATCCTGCAAAACTATAAGTTTTTTTAATTGTTCTTTTATTGATATTGGCATAATTTTAATTATCTTTCATAAATGGTGGGCGTAATTGGAGTTGAACCAATGACCTCGTGCATGTGAAGCACGCGCTCTAACCAACTGAGCTATACGCCCTTTAATGGGCCCACAGGGATTTGAACCCCGGACCAAGTGATTATGAGTCACCTGCTCTAACCACTGAGCTATGGGCCCAAAATATAATAAAACTGCTAATCAGACTTTAAATTATACACATTTTTTAGATTTAAGGCAAGAAAAAAATACATAAAAAAGATTTAACCTATTGATAAGCTGGTAGTTAAAGTTGTACTAAGGAAGGAATTTACTATTTATTTTTTGATACTCTACTTATCCTACCATTATATATATAGTTATATATAATTTCCGGCATTAACCTCGTAATCAAAGCTATCACTTGCCATCTTTTAGTCACATAGACAACTTTTTTTTTGTTTTCTATTGCATCAATCATCTGAGAAACCGCCTTTTCAACTGGCTGCAGCCAAAAATTATTCGTTCTTCCTTTGACCATCGGTGTATCAATAAGACCTGGTCTGATATCAGTAACAGATATCTTTGTTTTGCTTAACTTTTGCCTCAAGCCTGCCATATAATTTGATACAAACGCCTTAGAGGCATTATAAGCAGGGGATCTACCGCTTCCCCTTAATCCAGCAATGGAAGAAATCCCAACGATATGCCCTTTTCCAAATGAAATAAAATAATTAACAGCAACATTAACCATGGCCGTAAATCCACAGACATTAACATTTATAGTAGCGATTTCAGATTCTAGTTTTAAATCAGGATTAGCAATCCAAATGCCGGAATTAATAATAATTAAATCCACCTGCTGCATTTGGTTGATAAGCTCTCTAAGCTTTCTTACAGCGTCATCGATTAAAAATACATCAATAGTCTTTATGAAGGACTTATTAGTAAGTTTTTTTTGAATATCTTCCAACAGCTGCGTTCTTCTAGCGACTAAGCCGACTTCATAACCTAAACCTGATAACTGCTGACTAAGCTCTGCGCCGATTCCGGAACTGGCGCCGACTATTATTGCTTTTTTTGGCATTAAAATTAACTTTGACGATTAAGGAACTGCTGTAATGCCCTTGAACGAGTGGGATGACGTAGTTTTCTTAAAGCCTTAGCTTCTATCTGGCGAACACGCTCACGCGTAACCTTAAAAACATTACCAACCTCTTCTAATGTATGGGCGCATCCATCCGTAATACCAAAACGCATTGTAAGAATTCTTTTTTCTCTTTCGCTTAAACTTTCTAGTGCGCCATCTATTTCTTCACGCAACATAGAATCAGCAGTAGCATTAGCAGGTGAAACTGCTTTTTTATCCTCAATAAAATCTCCGAAATGTGTATCTCCTTCATCTCCGATAGGGGTCTGAAGAGAAATAGGCTCCTGCGCGACCTTAAGAATACTCTTTACCTTAGACTGTGGTAATTTCATTAAACGGGCTACCTCTCCAGGCGTAGGTTCACGTCCGTTTTCTTGAACGAATATCCTTGTTAAACGTATAATCTTGTTAATTGTTTCGGTCATATGTACTGGAATCCTTATCGTTCTAGCCTGATCGGCAATTGAACGAGTTATCGCTTGTCTAATCCACCACGTTGCATATGTAGAAAATTTATAACCTCTTCGATATTCAAACTTTTCCACAGCTCTCATCAGTCCAATATTGCCTTCTTGAATCAAATCAAGGAAAGAAAGACCTCTATTGGTATATTTTTTTGCAATACTCACAACAAGCCTAAGATTAGCTTCAACAAGCTTCTTTTTAAAACGATTAAAACGTGACTGTCTAACCTTTATAATTTTTAGTCTTTCTTTGCCTTTTTCATAATCTAAACCTAGTATTTTAAGAATTTTACTTTTATTAGTGAGTAGTTCTTTTTTCTTTTTTAAGGAAGCTTTTCTTTTGGTACATTTATTAATCTGCCTGGTAAAACTATCACACTCCTTCATCATCTTGCAGAATCTAAAAGAAATATCCTCAATGAGAGATACAGTAAAATTAAATTCTGAAAGAAGTTTTTGATTATTAGTTTTTCTGCGTGTCTTCTTCAACTTGTTAATTAGTTTTTTTAACTTACGTATAATAATTTCTTTGTTAACTTTTAAATCATCCTTAACTACGTCTTCTATATTCTCCAATCCATCAGCGTTACGCCTAGCAATAGCTAGGACATCATCTCTTGCTAAAGGAACGGATAATACCGCTTCTCTTAACCTCAACTCTGAATATTCTATTTTCTTTGCGAGATCTATTTCCTGCTCTCTGGTCAAAAGAGAAATAGAACCCATCTGTTTAAGATACATCTTAACCGGGTCATCTAAAGGAAGAAATTTATCCTCAATCTTTAAAATAGACGTATCGTTTTCGTCTGAATCAACTTTGGAAAACTCAACTTCACGGGATTTAACTTCCGAAACATCAATAACATCAATATCCTCCTCAACTAAAATATCAAAAACATTATCAATATCATCGGAAGAACTTATATCACTGGGAAGTAGATTATTCAACTCATCATAAGTAACATAACCTTTTTGTTTACCGACAATAATCAACTTCTCAACTTCTTTTTTCATAGTCTGTTTATCCATTATCCATCCTTTTTTGTTAAAGTTAGAAATTCCTGCAAAAGTGAATCTAATTCTTTTTTGTTTTTCGTCCTTTCGGCATTGCGGATCCGTTCTTCCAATTCAAACCTTTTTGATTTCAGGTTATCTCCCTTGATTCTTTCTACACAATCCATTAAAATCTTTTCCCTATCTTCCGGGATATCATTGTTATCAGATACCGCCCTACAGATAATATCCGAAGAGGCATCTTCAATAAAACAATTAAGAAGTAGACTTGTATTTATTTTCTTTCCTTCTTGGAAAAAATCATAAACCTTATCAATAATCTTTTTAATCTTTACATCACTGAATCTACAACCATGAACCAAAGCTACGTATTTATTCAACAACTGTTCATCTAATAATAGCAATTTAAGAATTAAGAATTCTTTGGGATTAATGATTGAATCAATCCTATCAAACTCAGGCTTGGACACAATATTTTTATTTTTAATTTTTTTTAACTCCAAAAGCAACGATTCCTCTTTTATCCCTATGTCTTCTGCTAGTTTTCTTACATATTCAGATATCAATATGTTATTTTGAAACTTACTAATAGAAAGTAACATTTCATTAGCTATCTTTGCTTTGGAATGGATATCGTTTTCTTTATACGAATTACGCAGAAACATTAATTTAAATTCATATATACTTAAAGCATCTGTAATATGCTTTTGAAACTCCTTGATCCCGCGCTTTTTTATAAAACTATCTGGGTCAAAACCCTTTTCCAAAGATACAACCTTAGCAGGTATATCTTGCTCTATAAATAAATCAAGACTGCGCATACTCGCCATTTGACCTGCCTCATCGGAATCAAATACTACAATAATGTTATTGGTAAACCGCCTTAAAATCTTTATCTGAGAAACAGTTAACGCTGTACCCAAAGAAGCCACTACATTTTCAATTCCTGCGCAAAAACATGCTAAAAAATCCATATATCCTTCTACTACTAATGCCTGATCTTTATCTTTAATTGATTGTTTGGCAATATCTAAACCATACAAATGCTGACCCTTAGTATAAATCGCGCTTTCAGGAGAATTAATGTATTTAGGCAAGCTATTATCTAAAACTCTAGCTCCAAAACCTACTATGCGCGAACGTATATCAGAAATCGGAATCATAAGCCTATTGCGAAATCTATCATAATAACCACCCGTTGTCTTTGCAATTGCAAGGCCTGCCTTTTCAATCAATGAGATCGAAATCCCCTTGGATGAAAGATACTTAATCAACGCATCCCAACCATCAGAAGAATAACCCAGCTTAAACTTTTTAACAGTTTCCAGCGTAATCCCTCTTTTCTTTAGATATTCAACTGCGGGTTTCGTTCGGTTTGAACCGTTTAAAAGGTTTTTCTGAAAAAAACTAACTGCTAATTCGTTTATCCGGAATAATCTTTCTCTTATATTCTCTGCTTTTAAAAAACCTTGACTGCGAGGAATCACTACTCCTGCAGTTCTAGCTAATGTATCTACAGCATCAGGAAAATCCATTCTTTCATGCTTCATTAAAAAACTAATCGCATTGCCACCCGCACCACAACCAAAACAGTGGTAAATCTGTCGCTCTGGACTTACCATAAAAGAAGGTGTTTTTTCAGCATGAAACGGACAATTAGCCCTAAAATTTCTACCAGCCCTTTTAAGAGGCAAATATCCTGAAATCAACTCAACTATATCTATCTTACTTAAGATATCGTCTAAGATATTGTCTGGAATATTACTCATCTATGTCGTATTCTTTCAAATCCCGAACAACAAACAAAATTTAGCTTTTGTTTCTTTTCAACCTCATCAAAAAGAAGATTTAAACCAAGGGTATCTGAGGAAATGTGACCTGCAATAACAACATTAAGACTATGTTTTTTTGCGTTCTTTAAATGATCTTCGCTTAAATGCATACATACCAAAGTCCTTACGCCAGCCTGAGAAAGTCTACCAAATATATCTTTGGAACCTTCTGTGCCGCCGGTCATATCAACAAATATTTTACCGGCACTATCTTTCTCTTTTCCGGCAATTATCTTAGGACCAGATTTTCTAGCTGCAGCATTTCTATATTCTTTTATGGAAAATAAAATACTTAATACTTCTTTTATTGACTTTGGTCGCTTCTTTTCAAACAATTTCTGTAAAAAAGTTGTGACGCAATTATCTGCTACTGTATGTGCCGACATTAACGCAACATTCAATAATCTTGCTGCATCAATAGTTTTTTCATGGTTTACAGGCAAAAGCCTACGCTGAACCAAATCCATCCTCTCCTGTAAAAGGTTTTTTGTAAAATCAGGATCAAGACCTTCCTTTGCAAGAATTCCTTTATGCATACTCATTACATCATACAAACCTGCCAAAGCCATACCTTCAGGATGATGAGAAATCAATAAATCTATATTCTGTTTTTGTTTTAAACGATCAAACAATAAAACCTCAGAAACATCAATATCAATTCCAACCATAACCTTATTTACCATTAACTCTCTACTACCGTTAAGGATACGGGTATCGGCATATGGATTGGTTAATTCCTGCTTATCAAAAAATCTTTTTTCCTTCGTGGCAAGCTTTTTAAACTGCTGCCTATTTTCTTTTAATTTTTCCTGAACTGCCTTAAGACCACGTGGATCATTCTTGATGCCAATTTTGACAACCGTATCATAGAAATCATTTAATTTCATTTCTCTCCTTTTGTCAAATCAAAAAGCTGTTTATTTAACTCTTTACTGGAAGAAAATTTGCTTAAAACAATATTCCAGGTAAATCTATAAGTGTTCGGTCCAGACATAGCTATTTTATTGCTGAAAAAAGATGTATCTATACTTCTTTTTAAATAATCATTATCAATAATCAGCATACCTATAATTATTGCAGAACAAAGAAAAACTGCCCTTAAAATACTAAGCAATAAACCACCCCATCTATTTACGGTTGAAACAGCTTCTATATGAACCAATCTTAAAATAAGATTTCTTATTAAAACAAATGAGAATAAAGAAACAACCAAAATTACAATATAGCTTACAAATTCAACCGGAGCCTTAGGCATATTGACCTTAGCATTAACCCAGGCGCCAAAACTTACATAATAATGAAAGGATATAATGCTCCCGGAAACCAACCCAATAAGTTTTAACAGTTCCGTAGGAAACCCTGTCTTTGCTCCAATAAAAATAAGCCGAACAAATAACACAACTATACAGATATCAACCCAGTTTAATCTATAAATTATTTCTTTTATCATATATATTGTGGGGATAAATTAAGTAAGTGTAACATATTATATAAGAAATTTCAAGGGTAGGCGGAATAAAATCAGTCTATTATTTTAGATAATGTAAATTTGCTTGTAACATCTTTAATAACAACAGATTGTATAATCATTTCCAGACTTACATCAGATTTAAAACCTGTATAGATATAGTTATCTGTATAGCCTAAAAAATACCCCTTATCGTTTCTAGACTCCACCAACACTTCTAACTTCTTATTCAAGAAAGACTTACGATATTTAATCGCACAATCACTAGCTATCTGCAATAAAATTTGTTTTCGTTCGTTTACTTCTTCTGTCTTTAAGCTACCGTCATAAATCTGACCTGCCCTAGTTCTAGGTCTTTTGCTATAAGGAAAAACATGCATCCTCATTGGCTTAAGTTGGCGTATAAATTTAACACTATTCAAAAAACTCTTCTTATCTTCATGAGGAAAACCAACAATAATATCAGTTGATATGGCTATATCAGGTATTTTAGTTCTAATCTTATCCACCTTGAACAGATAATCCTTTACTGTGTAATGCCTATTCATAAGACTAAGCACTTTATCGTCACCGCTTTGAAGAGGAATATGTAAATGCCTGCAAATCCTAGCGGAGTTTTTCACAATATCGATAATCTCCATATTTATATCATTAGGCTCAATAGAACTAAGCCTTATGCGAAACTCACCCTTGATTTCAAGGATTTTTCTTAGTAAATAGGCTAGATCCCTTTTTTCTTTTAAATCTTTTCCATAATCACCAAGGCAGACCCCTGTTAAAACTATTTCTTTATAACCATTAACAACTAAACCCTTAATTTCCTTCAATACGCAAGAAACACGCTTACTTCGTGAACGTCCTCGCAAAAACGGTACAATGCAATAACTACAGAAATTATTGCATCCGTCCTGAACTTTAACAAAAGCACGCGAATGACCCGCAAACTTAGTTATTGTAGCTAAAGACACCTTATCTTTTATGCCTATCTTAGAAAGCACATGCTTTTTTTGATTATTTTTTAATAAAATTATATCCTTACTTAAGGCATTAATTGAATTAGAATCAAATTCAACAAAACAACCGGCAGCAATTATAGTAGCATTAGGATTTGTTTTTAAAGTTTTCTTAACTGACATAATGGAATTACGCTGCGCTCGCGCAGTAACGCTACATCCATTTACAACTATATAATCACTATTTTTTGCATTGTCCTCTTTTATCCCTGCTGAAGCAAAAATCTCTCTCATCAACTGGGTTTCATACTGATTAACCTTGCAACCAAACGTGTGGAATCTAACTTTACTCATAAGACATTATGACGCTTGAAGAATATATTGAAGCAGTATCAACACGCAGGGTATTTCTACCCAGACTCACAAGAATAAAATCATTCTTTTTAGCCTGAGTAATCTCAAAAGAAGTAAAATCTCCCTCCGGACCAATAAATAAAATTACATTTTTAAGACTATTATTTTCTAATACTTCTTTTAATGGTATGCTTTCTTCATGTTTATAGGCAATCATTTTTAAACTAAATTCATCTTTTAGCAATAAAGCATCTTCAAAACTTAAAGGTAAAGAAATCTCAGGAATATCCTTTCTGAAAGACTGCTTACAGGCAGCTAAAATAATTTTTTTCCAACGTTCTATTTTTTTATCTTTCTTTAAAGTTACATTGGGTATAGTTCTTTTAGTCATAAGAGGAATGATTCGACCGACTCCAAGCTCGGTAAGTTTTTCAAGAGTATAAGTAAATCTATTTCCTTTAGCTATTGCACAACAAACTGTTAGATTCACGTTACTTTTTCTAGAGGCTTGATCTTTAGCTATTATTTTAAGCCGAATATTATCCGTACCGAAAGAATCTATAAAACACTTATACTGCGCGCCCTGCTCATCAAAAACACTTATTATATCTTTTATCTTAAATCTAGATACGTTCTTTATATGATGAATTTCAGCAGAATCATCAATTATGATTTTATCACTTAAAATATTCCTGCTTTGACAAAAGAATCTTCTCATTTCATCAAACCATAATAGAAATAATTAAATTCAAACCAAGATAACAGATAATAATCCCACAAATCCTTCTAAAAATAAGGTATGTCTTTGGTTTCTTTGCCATAATTTTAGGAAGCGTTCCGGCTAAAACCACAAGAAGCATCAAAGGGGAAAAAAACGTGCCTAGGCTAAAACTAAATGCATATATGCCTCCCTGGATAAAATTCTTGGAAACTAAGGCGATATACAACAGTACCCCCAAAAGAGGCGCACAAGGTAAAATTCCAACAATAACTCCCATTAATATTGATGCCTTCTTATGGGTATTTATAAAGTGGCTATGGAATTTCTTGCAAATATCAAAATGGAGCCTTTCTTCAAAAATCATAATTAAACCCATGACAAAAATAAAAATTCCGGCAGCAACAAAAAGGATATCAATAATAATTCCTGAATACAACTTCTGAATCACAAACTGTCCGAATAAACCGGCAATCAATCCCAAAATAGTAGTAATAATAATCCTGCCCAATGAAAACAATGACCAAACCTTAAATGACTCGTGAGAGTTGCGTTTAGAAGCAGTAACATAACTTAATACCAGTGGACCACAACTTGCCACACAAAGAACCGAACCAAAAAAAACTCCGTTTAAAAAAAGTAACATTATGGTATCAATCATCTTTCATGCCTCTTTCTGAAAACACTACAGCTTCGAATGTATACATTTTAACCAAAGGGTCTTTCCATGCGTCTTTTGCTAGACCAGCCTTATGTTGACACAGATAACTTAAGAATTCTTCCTTAGTCCAACCTGTTTCTTCAGCAACTTGAGGCAAAAACACACCTTTATTAAAACCCTTTTCTACAATCACGCCATGCCTACCTAGGACTATTTCGTCAATAGAATTTACCCTTTTAGGAACAGTTAAAACTGAAATCTCAATATCAATATCCCCCAACTCTTCTCTTTTCACAGGACTGAATCTCGGATCCTGCGTAGCGGCTGATATTGCCATATCTTGAACTGTTTTATTCAGTTTTCCTCTTGGATAGATATTTCCAATGCAACCCCGTAATGAACCGGCTTTATGCAAAGTAACAAAAACACCTCTTTCCGCCAATAAAGCAGGATCGGTATCATCAAGCGCTATAGAATTACCACTTTTTAAAAACTCTATTAAAGTTTTACGGGCAATCTCTAATAATCTTTTTTTCTGAAAAACTTCAAACATTTTATTCTCCTTAAGTTTTTCATCGTAATAAAAAGCAACCGACGAATACCCAACAACACTTTTTTTATTAGAACACGTTTCTCCAGAATTAGAATATTTTAATATCTTCGATTCCAAATTAAGCAATCTCGACATTTCCATAACCACTGCAACAGCGGCATAACCGCACAACTGTACACTTTTATCTAAAACAGATTTTTCTAAACTCTCGATATCTAAAGAAACAATTGTAGACAATGTATTCTGATCAAGACTAGAACAATAATCGTAATCATAATAGTGTGAAAGATCGCTTGAGGCAATAACTAAGGTATTGCTATGCAAAACAACATCTTTTAAAACAGACGCCAGTTCGCGAATCTCTGACACACTAACAATCCCTGTTAATATAGGTAAGACTTTTGCTGAACCTAAAACCTGTTTTAAAAAAGGTAACTGCACCTCCAGAGAATGTTCATTGATAAAAAAATCATTATTTTCCTGCAAAAAAGGCAATTCTGCCTTTAATTTATCTTTTAAACAATTATCCACTTCCACTTTATCTAAAACAGCATCAAAATATGCCCAACTGCCAACCACAAGACCTTTAAATCCAAAATGATGACTAGGCCCTAATAAAATAATTGAATCTATTTTTTTATTTTTAATCTGATTAAACCCAACAGCCGCCACATCTCCAGAACAAGAATATGACGCATGCGGAGTAATTAAAGCATAAATCCTTTGCCCTAAGGCAAGGAGACCAGACTTATCTAACTTTTCTTCAATCATAGATCTAAGCTTCTTAGGATGCTTAGGATAAAACCTACCTGCAAAAACAGCATTTTTTAATCCCGTAGACTCCGCATATAAACAAGTTGAGAGAAATAGTCCCACAATTAAAAAAAATACTATTTTTAACTTACCAGTTACCATAAATTTTTTCCTTACAAAACTTACATTTATTATCTTTAATATTATTCTCAATCACAAAATAACCTGAACGATCAACTAATTTTTTCCCACATTTAGGACAATAGGTATCTTCGTTGTCACTTAACGATTTATCAATATTACCAATATAGACATATTTAAGACCGCAGTCAAGGGCAATTGAACGCGCCTTTATCAAAGTTTCAACTGGTGTAGGCGAAAGCATATCCAACTTAAAACAAGGAAAAAACCTAGAAAAATGTAATGGCGTATCTTGGCCTAAATTATCATTAATCCAAACACACATCTGCCTTATTTTTTCTAAATCATCGTTAAATAGTGTAATTACAAGATTAGTAATTTCAATATGAACGCCTTCTTCCTTTAAAACACGCAATGAATTAAGCACCGGTTCTAGAGTCCCGTTACATATCTTTGCGTAAAACTGGTCACTAAATCCTTTAAGGTCGATATTGGCTGCATCAATATACTGAGCAAGTTCACGCAAGGGTTTTTCATTGATATAACCTGAAGAATGCATTACATTCTTAATGCCTTGTTTATGGGCCAGCTTAGCGGTTTCCAGCATAAACTCATAGAAAACCGTAGGTTCATTATAAGTATATGCGATTATTTTCCGATTGGATTTCTTGACTAAACTGACAAGCTCTCCAGGGCTCATGTGGGTTGAATCTATTTTTTCTGGAGACCCATGTGAAATATACCAATTCTGACAAAACTTACACTTAAGATTACATCCAGCTGTAGCAATCGAAAATACTTTCTCCCCAGGCATAAAATGAAAAAGTGGCTTTTTTTCAATAGGATCCCAGCTGTTAAAAGACACTAAATTACCGTAAGTTAAAGAAATTAACTTTCCATCAACGTTTTTCCTTGAACCACAAAAACCTCTTTCACCTAGTGAAAGAATACACTTTCTGGGGCAAAGCTCACACTGCACTTTGTTATTCTTTAACTTATTATAAAAAAGTGCTTCTTTATTTATATTCTTATCTGAAGAGAAACAATTAAAACAGAATAAATTTAAAAATATAACTATTATGCCAAAGAAAATCTTTATCCTGATATTAAAATTCATCTTAAGTTAAATTTATTGGTGGAGCCAACGGGAATCGAACCCGTAATTTAGCGTTGCGAACGCTATGTTATCCCGTTTAACTATGGCCCCAAACATAGAATATTTACGCTACGGTGACTATAACACAGTGAAGTTTTTCTTTCAATAAATTATTGTAATTTTAGGAAGGAGTTTATTAACGCACAGACATGGCGCTAATAGTTACGTTAGACTCAAGAGAAACTTCGGTATTATCCATGGGATCTTCTGGTCTGGTCAAATCGTCTCTAGCGGAAATGTAAATAAACATTTTATTTGCATTCTCGTTTCCATCACGAGTAAAAGTGGCTGAACTAATTCGAGGCCTAGTGATATCACTGCCTGAATTCCAATTAGAACCATCAAATTCATAACGTACAATTTTTTTTTCAGAAGCCGCACTGTCATCGAATACATATGCGCCCCAAGTGTTATCTTCTAAATTGGATATCGTATTATCGGATTGTCGAAACATAACTACTTTACCTGTTTCTTTTGTAGTTGCAGTGCATGAAGGAACTCCACTAGACAAAACATTCTCAATACAAACAGCTGGGCTGGATAACACTCCCGTAGATTGAGAGATATCCTTAACAATGCTCTCCATTGCATAATTTACCTCATTATACAATACAGTCTGTCGGTCTATATCTTTGAGTTGACTTTTACTAGCCAAATCTATAGTGCTGGTAGCAAAAACAACAACCGATAACAAAATTATTGCAATAAGAAGCTCAATCAAAGATACACCAGAAGGATTATTCTGAGGGTTCATTCCAACGAATTGTTATACTTGCTTGTCTTAAATTAGTATCAGGGACTGCAGAAACATCATAAATTACCGTACCATCCCAATAAGTTAAAAACTTTTCTGGTAAATCGCTTGAATTAATAGTAAGACCATTACCTACTCTTAACTTATTGCTTGAATCAGACCAGGTATCTTGCCTTACTTCATCTTTAAGTGTTTCTAAAACTTTCCTGCCAACATTTATAGATGTCAATTTTCTACGGGAGCGCTCGGTATATCTTCTACCGGCAATAAAAACACTAAACATTCCCAAAAGCGATAAACCCATAATTATTAAAGCCACTAATACTTCTAATATTGAAAAACCATTTTTTCTTTTCATTTTATATTATGATCCAGGAATACAATTACCGTCAACGCAGCCCGCATTTTCATCATGACTTCCAATACGCCAAGTACGATCGCTTCCAGCCATCCTATAAGCCTCCGCTTGATAATCTGAGTAGTTTGCAGTGTCCGTTTCAACGCAATAAGTCCAATTACTATTGCTTAAATCAAGATGAAGCTTTGTATTAATATTATCTGTGTAGTCATTTCCTTTAGCACAACTACCTAAATTGCCGTAGTAATGCGGTTTTGACAATCTGTATATTTTCTGCGCGGATTGAATAAGCTTTAAAGCAGTCTTTACTTCTCTGTCAATCGCGCCTTCTTTCATCTTTACGTATCCAGGAAATGTTAAACTAGCCAAAAGCCCTACTACAATTAAAACTACCAGTATTTCAATTAACGACATACCTTTTTTATTATTCTTGAAATAATGAATCAACGATAAAAAAATGTTTTTCACTTAACAATTTATCTTTTATGGACATTCCGGTTTACCTGCTGATTGCGCACAACCAGCCGAACAACATGCTTCTTTATATGTTGGTCTAATACGCCAAACTCTTGCTGTGCCCCCCGGATTATAATCTTGCCTGACTGCATCAACTACAAAACCAGCACTATCTGTTTTTACGCAATAACTCCAGTTATTGTCATTGAGCCTTAAAATAAGATTACTGTTTATCAAGTCAGTCATAAAACCAGCGCCGCTGATATAATATTCACCAGTTTCTAGATTATAACTATCTTCTGCAGCCTGAATAATCTTAAGGCTCGCTTTAGCTTCCCTATCTATTGAAGACTCACGAGTTTTAACATAGCCGGGTATACCTATCCCGGCTATGATCGCAAGAATTATTATAACTATAATTAACTCTATTAAAGTAAATCCTTCTTTTACCATTCAAGTATTAATAACCAGCTGATCCACCCCAATTACCTGACGCGCTAAGTGTTAAGGTGTAATCATTGGCAGCTGCTGCATTTGGATTCTTTCCAGCTGTATTACAACGATCTGCCGTACATATAACATCGTCAGCACTTGCACCACTACAATCATACTCAAACCAATGCGTAGTTGTACAAGACTCAGGAACCTTAGTGCTCAAGTCACTTATAGTATTTGTATATTTATAATTTTCTAAATAATAAGATTGCTGAGCAGTTCTTAAAGTTCCTAAAATTGACCTAGCTTCAGCAGCACGACCCTTTTCTACAGTCTTACTATATTGAGTAAAACCAATTGTTGCTAATATACCAACGATGATGATTACGATAATAAGCTCTAACAACGTAAAACCTTTTTTCATTTCTCCTCCTTTTTATAATTAATAATATTATATAGTTTAATATAATTAAAATGATGTGTCAATAATTTTAAATTATTACATCCCCCCTCCCGCAGTATTTGCGGTAGCAATGCTAAAAATAGGCAAAAACATAGAAATCACTAAAAAGCCGATAATAATTCCCACAAAAATTAATAAAAAAGGTTCGAATATTGATGCAAAACGATTAATAAATGTTTCCACCTGCTTCTCGTAATAATTCGCAAGACGTTTAAACATCTTAGACAACTCACCAATCTCTTCTCCAATTGAAACCATCTGAACTACCATTGGAGGAAACAAACCGCTTTTCTCTAACGGATCAGCTAAAAGTTTTCCGTCCCGGACATTTTCTTTTATCTTACGAATAGCATCCTGCATAACATAATTACCAGAACTACGTTCAGCAATCTCCAAAGAATAAAGTATAGGAACGCCGCTTTCAACTAATGTTGCCATCTCTGATGTAAAATGCTCTACTGCCAAATCTTTTGATATTTGACCTAATATCGGAAGATTAAACCTTAAATAATCAAAATTCCTTTTCCCGATATCTGTCTTTAAATACTGTCTCAAGAAAACTGCTACAAAAAAAGCAATAATCAAAGACGGTAAAAATATCTTCTGAGCAACAACGCTTATATTCATAATGAATTGAGTTAAAGCAGGCATTTCAGCATTAAGACTATCATAAAGCTTATTAAACATAGGAATAATCTTAAGTATAAAAAATAAAAGGGCTAATATTGCCGCAACAAAAATTATTACCGGATAAATCATCGCACTTATCAACTTCCTTTTAAAATCTTCTCGCGCCTCCAAATAGTATGCGAGCCTATCTAAAACCACAGGAAGATTACCGCTGGCTTCACCAGTTTCCATTAAATTTATCCACAGATCTGAGAAAATAACCGAATGCTTAGCAAATGCCTTATGCAAAGAATATCCATTCCTGATATCTTTAACTACCTGTTGTAAGATTTTAAACAATCTCTTACTAGACGTCTGAGGAGCAATTACCTCTAAACTCTTTAAAACACTTACTCCTGCAGAAAGCATAGTAGCAAGCTGTCTGCCAAAGCTTACCAAGTCAACACTTTTAATTCTCCAATGGGCAAACTTAAATTGCTTCTTCTTTACCTGGCTAAATATGCTTTTAATGGGTCCTGATTCTTTTTTCTGATTTACTTCTACAACGATTAAATTCCTACTTTGAAGCCGATTGATAACCTCTTCGGAGGAAACTGCTTCTTCTGTTCCTGTTATTCTTTTACCAGATGCCTCTCTTACAACATAATTAAATTTTGCCATAATTTAAAAACTCATTGAAACGCTAAGAGCCTCCTGTAAACTGGTTACACCATCCTCAACTTTTTTAATTGCTGATTCATGAAGCGACACCATTCCAGTTTCTTTTGCGATATTCTTCAAATTCAATAAATTCACCTCTCCAGACATATATTGGCGTATCTTATTATTGATTACCAAAACTTCTGCAATAACTGTTCTGCCACGATATCCTATCTGGTTACATTTAGGACAACCCTTTGGTTTATAAATTAAGGAAGTTTTTAATTTTATACCGCCTACTTCTTCTGGTTTAGGCTCATAGGCCTCTTTACAATGTGGACAAAGTTTTCTTAGTAATCTCTGGCCTACTATACATACTAAAGAAGGCACCAATAAATATGACTGAACTCCTATATCAACAAGACGACTTATTGCAGAAGTAGCATCGTTAGTATGAAGCGTACTTAATACCAAATGTCCTGTTAAAGCAGACCTAATACATATCTCTGCAGTCTCTAAATCTCTAACCTCACCTACAAGCATAATATCAGGATCTTGCCTTAAAAAACTCCTTAATGCTGATGCAAAATTTAAACCAATTTCCGGTTTTATCTGAACCTGGTTTACAGCATCAAGTTTATACTCAACCGGATCTTCAACAGTCACGATATTTTTTGTAGGATTTCTTAACTCGTTAAGAGCGGCATAGAGCGTTGTGGTCTTACCAGAACCTGTAGGGCCGGTTAAAAAAACTAAACCGTAAGGAAAATTTATACAACGCCTAAAATCCTCTAACTGTTTAGATTCAAAACCAAGACGGTCTAAATCTAAAACAACTTTACTTCTATCTAAAATCCTTAATACAACTTTCTCTCCGTAAATTGTAGGCACACTAGAAATACGTAAATCTATAACTCTATCCTCCATCTTAACACCAAAGGCACCATCTTGAGGAAGACGCTTCTCAGCTATATCAAGTCTGGCAAGAATTTTTATCCTTGAAATAATCGGTAAAAGTAAATGCCTTGCCGGAGGCGGAATCTCATAAAGTTTACCATCAATACGATAACGTAAGCTTATTCTGTCTTTAAAAGGCTCTATATGGATATCTGAAGCTGATTCATCAATGGCCTGCCTGATTATCAAATCAACTAATTTTACAACTGTTGCCTCTTCAGCTCTTGCAATAAGCTTATCCAAACTTAATGTGCTTGTAATCTCATCGGCAGTTTCTTCGGGTACTTCATCTATAACTCCATAAGATTCTCTAACGGCATCTTTAAACATATTACCTCTTCCATAAAACTGTTCGATTGCTTTTATAATATCCGAACGCGTTGCCAAAACAGGATTAATATCACAACGGGTAAGCTTTCTTAAATTATCCATAAGCATAATATCCAAAGGATCAAACATCGCACAAGTAAGAGAATTAAGATTGCGAGACAATGGTAAAACAATATTTTTTAAAGCAAAATCTCTAGAAATAAGTTTTTCTAAACCCTGGTCTATTGCGGGAACAAGGAGTTTAGAGTTTTCACTAGCAAAAGGAATATTTAACTGTTGACTTACAATTTTTATTATATCGGATTCCTGAACAAAGCCCATTTTCACAAGAATCTCACCAATCCTACCACCTTCTCGCTTCTGAGTAAGGATAGCTTTCTCAAGTTGATCATCAGTGATTAACTTTTCCTGAATTAATAATTCACCTAGATAAAGTCGTGCCATTAATTATTATTATAATTAAAAAAGAAAAGAAGTAAAGATTAATATTCTTCTTCGTATTTTATAAGCGCCTTGTCAATTGCATTTGGGCGCTTTACGTAAAAAGACTGCTGTTCTCTCACAGGTAAAGCCGGGTAACTAGATGAAGAAAACTTTGTGTTACTGCTTAAAGTATTATCCACAATACGAGGAGTAATAAATACGATCAATTCTCTATCTTCAGGTTCGCTGGTTTTATATCTAAAAAGAGCGCCGATAAAAGGAATATCTCCCAAAATAGGTAATTTTGTTATAACGACACTTTCATAGTGCTTAATCATGCCTCCAACAACTATAGTCTCCCCATCTTTAACCTTCAATACACTCTTAGTAAAGCGTTCTTCTGGATCTTTGACGCTTTGTAACCCTCCACTAGACGTAATAACGGTAAATCCGGAATCGATTGCTGTCTTAACGGCTGGCTCAACATAAAGAGTGATTTCGCGAGTTAATAAATTCGCACAAGGAGTAACCTTTAAAGAAATACCTGTTTCAGCGCGCTCTGCTTCAGTTGCTGAAGTTGCCCCACCTTCTTCCGAAGTAGTTGAAGAATCAACTTGACCTATTGCTTCATCGGTTATTATCTGAATCTCAGCAGAGTGATTATTTAAAGTCAGTATTTTCGGCCTAGCCAAAAACTTAGTATCAGTATGAGTAGAAAGAAACTTTAAAGCAACACTCATATTAGAAAAACCAGCCGTTCCATCTTCAATCCAAGGAGCGCCTTCAGAAGCATTTCTTTTCCCATGAAACAATGTTCCCAAAGGAAACTCTGTTCCTTGAGCAAAAGATGCCCCTGTAAGATTAAAGAAATTACCATTCCAATTCGCTCCAAGCTCATCAAGTACAGTCTTTTTTACATCCAACATCTGAACCTCAATCAAAACCTGAGGTTGAGGAGTATCTAATGAATTTATTACTTGCTCAATCAACGGGAACCTAGAAGGAACATCAGTTACTATAAGGCTATTCGTTCTTCCATCTTCAGACACTGTACCATGATCGCTTAAAACATTCTCTACCGCCTCCATAATCTTACCTGAACCATCGATACTTAACCCTTCTTGTATTGCAGTAGCAAGATTTGAATTGGATACGATTGCGTTTTTTAATATATAAGTCCTTGAAATAACCTCTATTGTAGGACGACCCATTTCCTTTACAATAAAGATATTGCTACCTTCTTCCATTTCATAAGCTAAGTTATTAGCCTTAAATATCTTGTCCATAGCATCTCTTATGGGGACACTATCAAGATAGAGACTAATTTGTCTATCCTGCACTGAATCCGTTGCCACAAAGTTAAGACTAGAGAGTATCGAAAAAGACTTTAATATGTCCCTTAAAGAAGCAGATTTAAAATCCATCGAGATCTTCTTCGTAGGGTCTGGAAAATACAACAAATCTGTTCCGATCTGCGACTGCGCAAAAACATACCTTCCGACACAAACCGCAAGAAACACACAAATCATAAAAACAGCCATCTTATAATAATTTCTTTTCATAGCTCGCCTCCATATTTAATCATTTTTTGGAATATATTCATTCGTTGCATAAGTAGTTGGTATTTCAAAATACCTTCCCTTATAAACAAACTCAATTTTTTCCTTCTTAATATCTACAATACTTGCATCCTTCATTACGTCGCCGATTTTTACTACACTATTATCAATTATAGCCAAAGGAATATCCCCTCCCCAAATTACACCCTGGACACTAAAAGTAGGAGGATTTATTTTTTCTTCTCTCATTGTTATTTTCTGTGAAGCTTTTTTCTTTTCCGGACGCATAAGATCAATCGGCAGTGTTGGCTCAAACGGATCCCTAAAACTTACACAGTCATAAATCAATAACTGCCTCTCATCGATAGCAGCCATGGCAGAATTTAAAAACCCGAGAATCAAGAAAAAAACTAAAAAATGAATTATATTTATCTTTTTCATCTTTTTTCTTTTAGTATGGCGCAAAATACCTTTAAGCTGATCTTTAAAGAATTATCTTTTGCGTTCTCATACCTATTTAAAGGATTAATTTTAATATTTTCAAACCAAATAAATTCCGGAGAATTTTCTATATCTCTGATAAACTGCCCTAAATTATGATAAAACCCTTCAAGAGAAATCCTAAAAGACATAACATCAAACAGGTTCTCTTGTTCAGTTTTTTGCTGATCAACACCTATAACCCTTAAATCGTAACTATCGGCAAATTGAGTAACCTTTCTGACAAGTTTGGACAAGGATATATCTTCGAAACCGCCTGCGAATTTACCGTTCTTTTTTTCCTGAAGCTGAATATTCCTTAAATATTCAATTTCAACCTCTTTTGCTCTTATATTCTCTTTTATAACGTCGATTTTTAATATTTCGCTCTTGTATACTTTCGAAGAGAAATGCAGCGTCAAAATGATAATCACTCCAATAACTATAAAATCCTTACGCGCGAGCACCATCGAAATCATTTCTTTAACGTTAATATTCTGTTTTAAATCGAGTTTCATTTGCATTTCACCTCAAAAGAAGTCACCCTGATATCCTTTATCTTTTCAGTGCTATTTAATCGCCCCATCTCAATCTCCTGAAAAACATTATTGAAATCAGCTGACTTTTTTAAATTGGTTACAAATTCATCAATTGCCTGAATCTCTTTTGACTCGTTTTTCAGATACACTTTTCCGGAAATATTCAATGTCACACTGCCTTTAGACCTACCGATATCTATCTTAGACACCCAAAGACCATTAGATAGTAATTTCGGAATTGAATTGACCCATGGCGTAATGGAATATCTGCGACTCATTGTTTTTTCAATAACCTTGAATTTACTCTGGTATTTATCCTGAATCTTCTCCAGATCTTCATTAGTTGTATAAGGCCAGTTTATCTGTAAATATTTGATTTCTTTATTAAGTCCGTTTAACTTATTTAAAAAAGGTAGTCTTTTTTGAAATGCATATCCATAAACAACTACAATAAAAATTATAGAAAAAATAATTGCATTTCTAACATTTTCCTGTGCTAAAATGCCATATTGCAACTTTGCTATCAAACCTGAGGTTAATGATTCTTTTTTAGATTTTTTACTGGTAACAAAACCGCGCCTCTTACCCAAATTAATAGAACTGGTAGATTTAATATTCACCAAAGAAACTGATAAAGCTCTAGCTATATCCAAATCTTTTGCCTGCGGATATGTCTTAATAGTACTAACCATTATACCGTCAGTGGCTATTCCCAATTCTTTGGAAAGTGATTCTGGCCAACTATCAAAACCAGACTCATAAAGCAAAGCAATCTTTTTTATAGAACTTGAGGAAGGCTGTCTTCTGTAATAATCCAAAGAAATTCTTACTTCGTTAATAAACTTTACTAAAAGATTGGCTGATTGCACAAGTTCATCTTGAGGAATATTATCCATAGCAGGCATGTTCAAATCACGGCTAAAATGTATAAAGTTATCTGAAATTACTGTAATATTAGCACTTTTTAAACCTATATCTATAACAGCATAAGGTGAAGCTACTTTTTCAAGTCGAATTATCTTTAACAATCCAAAATGTGCAGGTTCTATAAAATTTATTGTAAAATTTAGCTTTTTAAAAACAGCATAATACTGATCAATAATCTCTTTTTTTATACCCACGAAAAGAATCTTTATCTTCTTTTCCTTTTTATCCAATGCATATTGAAAATCAAAATAAACATCTTCTAGTTTAAAAGGTAAATAACGCTTACTTTCAAACATAATCGCTGAATTAAGCTCATTGGTAGGCATAATAGGAAGTTCAAAATAACGCATTATCAAATCTCTAGCAGATAATGCTATTGAGATTTTGCCAGATTCAATCTTATTCTTATCTAAAACTTCTTGGATTGCAACTGCAGTCTTGGTTTCGTCAATAAACAGATACATAGGATTTATCTGTTCTTTATTCAGCGGGCTGCAGATAGTTTTAACCACTTTATTACCTTGAGACTGAACCAAATTAATGGAATTATGGCTAAAATAAATGCCAGTTTGCAACTCCTTTGTCTTTCTAAATAAAGCGCTCATATCAGTTTTTCTGGTTATTGTTGTATGTTGACTTTCTCTGCTGGCTTCTCAACCAGGAATCAACATCCTTTTTATCAAACCTCCATACTCCGCCCATCTTAATACCTGAAATCTTGCCTTGGTGTAACCAATTATAGATAGTTTGCCTTTGCAATCTCAAATATGATGCTAATTCTTCTATGTCCATTAATCTTGCCATAAAATTACCTTTGTTGATGCTAGAACAAAGTATTTCATAAATGATTATATTTGTCAAGTGTTTTTTTATATTTTTTTACTTATATTTATCTATATTTATCTAAACTTACTTATACTTACCTATATTACATAAAGCTGCGCCAAAGATGTTTTTTAATTATTTCTAATTGGAGGCTAACAAATTAAGGGGTGCTATATTGAACTGAAGCTGAAACTGGACGAGTACCATCAAAGTCATCTCCGACAGTTGTTTCAGTGCCGATATGAACATTAATGGTAAAATCTTGATTATTCTGAGTAATATTAAGAGAAGGGGTTAAATCACATTCAACATTTGGATTATCGCAACAAGAACAATTAATAGCTCCAAGCTGAGTTGTGCCAAGACGAAGCATTTCTAATCCATACTGAATTCCTGCATTTGCAGAATAATAAGCAAGAGTCCTTCTAAATTGATGCTCACTGAGTCTTCCCTGGCTGGTTAATATAGCTAATACTGTTCCGGCCATAATTACTATAATAATAGTAAAAGCCAACACAACCATTAGGGCAAATCCTTGTTTTCTGTTAATCGCTTTAAACATATAAACTATTGTTTTCTCAAAACGATCTTAAAATCCTCAACCTTTGTATCAAGTTTTATATGTCCTTCTCTTGCTAACCAGCCAAGACTCATCAAAATAAAATCTCTGGGCTTATCAATTAGCTTTGTAAGATCGCTTAATTTTACTTCAGGATTTTGCTCTAGGTAATGCCAAATTTCTCCTGCAATAATTCCTATTTCTGTTATCATATATCCTCCAAATATGTTATATCATATATGTGTTTAATTTCAAGCTTTTTATTCATTATCGGTTGCAATATTAACTTCTAAAAAACCATGTTCTCTGCACGCATCCCAAACTTCGACTAAACGCCCAACTGAAGTCTTTCTATCAATCTGTATCAATACAGGCATATTTTTATTACGGTTTTTATATAAAAAATCCTTCAACTCTTTTCTGGTTACTAATTTTCCATTCAGATAAATTATATTTTCCGCAGTAACTACAATTATAATATTCTTTCTTGTAATCATCTCAGATGTTGATGCTTCAGGAAGGCTTACCTTAATCCCAGAAGGCATTACAAAATTTGAAGTCAGCAAAAAGAATATAAGTAATAAAAACATCACGTCTATTAAAGGAGCAATATCAATCTGCTTTAATCCATGTTCTAACTCCATATGTCTTTTAAAACGCATATTTAAACCTCTTCGCTCATAAACTTGACTAGCTCAGTTGAAGTTCGCTCCATTTCAAAAATTACATTATTAACACGGCTTACTAAATAATTATAGGCTACGAATGTCGGGATGGCAACAATTAAACCAGCAACTGTGGTAAGTAACGCCTCCCAAATCCCTCCGGCAAGATCTGCGGGAGCTACTGTATTTAAAGCAGTAGCCTTAAGCTGTACAATCTGAAAACTCTTTACCATCCCGCTTACAGTACCCAACAAACCCAAAAGAGGTGTAATATGAGCAATCGTAGCAAGACCAGTAAGCCGTCTTTCAAGCCTAGGGATTTCATAAAAAGAATTTTCCTGCAATAACTCTTCTAACTTATTTCTATTTTTTTGATTCTTAATGATTGCAGGTTTGAATATCCGCCCTAAAGGATTTTTCGTACTGTCACAAACTTTAATCGCACCTTTTGTATCGTTTGCACGCAAGCAATCAAAAATATTATGAAGAAATTTCCTTATATTAATCTTAATCTTATGCAAATGCCATAATTTCTCCAAAATGATTGCTAAAGCAAACACTGAGCAAACAAGAATTACCCACATTACCGGTCCGCCTTTTGTCATCACCTGAAAAAAACTCATATTCCACATATCAAACCATCCTTTTTTATTGTTGATTGCTTATTCTTAAATTTAAATCTTTAATCATTTCTTTGGCGTATTTTGATTCTTCGATATCCATATTTTCTATTTGAGAGTAAACTGAAAGAGCTTTCTGAAAATAATCCTCATTTTCAAAAATCTTAGCTAGTCTTAATTTCGCCTTTATACCTAAGGAATCGTTGCATTCAAACAATCTTTCATATAAAGAAACTGCCTGATCAAAAAGACCCTGCTCTTCTAGAGACTGCGCAAAATAGAATATTAATTCATTCTTAGAGTTTCTATCGATATTAGAAATAGATTCTTCGATAAATCTATCTCTTTCTTCTTCTTTATTTAACTTTATGTAGATTCTTGCTATTTCTACATAAGCACTGACACTCCCTGGAAAACCTTTTAAAAAATCTTTATACGCTTTTATTGCCAATACAACTTTACCCTGAGATGAATAAATCTCGGATAAATCATTCGCGATATTTAAAAGCAACTCTTCCTCTTTAGCGTATTCTTTTGCCTGTTCGTAAACTAACAAAGCTTGCCTATAATCTGCTCTTTGTTTATGTATCCCGGCTAAAAGATATAAAGCTTTTTCCTTATCAGTAAAATCAGGATAAAATCTAAGAAGATTATCTACATATCGTAATGCCATGTCAAGCTGATTATCAAAATAATATATATCAGCCAACCTAAACAATATCTCTGCATTCATATCAGAATCAGGATATTTAGAACGAAGCCCTTCAAGTCTATCTATCGATGAATTTATTTTGCCTTGAGAGCTCAAACAATCAATAATTCCAAGTTCTGCCTTTACCAAGATAGCCTTATCATTAGTATGGCTTAAAATATACGAAAACATTTCTTTTGCCAAAACATACTCTTTAAGAGCAAGACGATTTAATCCAGATAAATACTGAAGCCTAAGCTTATAATCGTTATCTGAGAAAATATTCAAAAACTCCTTTATCACTTCTTCGCTTTTTAGAAATTGTTTATTATTAAAATACGCAACAGCTAAATCAAATTTAAAATTGTTGTCTAAAAAAGAACTATCCTTTATCTGCTCAAAGTAA
>Ga0075115_10000042_pt1 | contig 52362 bp, 44 predicted proteins | sample AntAceMetag02UKH_FD_69785 | JGI IMG/M metagenome (GOLD analysis project Ga0075115, IMG submission 69785) | Saline lake microbial communities from Ace Lake, Antarctica - Antarctic Ace Lake Metagenome 02UKH | ecosystem: Environmental > Aquatic > Non-marine Saline and Alkaline > Saline | place... | reverse complement strand
AAAGTAAATACTGCTACTAAAATTATAGAATATCCAGGTAGAGCTTTCAAATTTTCCGCAATAATTATATTATCTATAATCCACTCGGTTAAATACGGCATAACGGCATCTCCCACAGCTAAGAGCATAAGCAGTGAGATTAATATATATATTTGTTTCTTAACAGCTGCAGCATAGCCAAAAATGCTTTTCCACATTTTCCACTCAATTTTTTTTCCGGTAAAATCTTCTTCCTGATGCTTTACATTTTCGTTCATAATTTCACCTCCTCCGAGGCGGTTCCGATATTCTCACTACTGTTTGAAACAGCAGATTGAATACTCCATATTCGTTTATATAATCCTTCCCTCTGTATCAACTCTTTATGAGATCCAATATCTGATATGGACCCATCCTCAAGTATAATAATTTTATCAGCTTCAGATAGAGTTGTAATTCTATGTGATATAATAAATGTTGTTGACTTTTTTTCACGACTCTTCAAAGATCTTCTAATTGATTCATCAGTTATAGTATCAACAGCACTTAGGGAATCATCAAAAATAAGTACAGGTGGATTCTTTATGAGAATACGTGCAATAGCAATCCTCTGTTTCTGTCCTCCTGAAAGTGTGACACCACCCTCTCCTACTTCAGTTTCATATTTTTTATCAAATTTCATTATTACAGAGTGTACAGCTGCTGTTGCTGCTGTCTCGTAAATATCTTTATCACTTGCTTTTTTATGTGCAAGTAAAATATTCTCTTTAACTGATCTGTTAAAGAGAAATGGTTCCTGCAGTACTATTCCGATCTGTTCTCTAAGATACTTCTTATCAATATCACTAATAGGCACTCCATCTATCAGTATTTCTCCATCAGAAGGTTCGTATAATCTGGCTAATAAATGAACAAGTGTTGATTTCCCTGAACCCGTAGGGCCCAAAATAGCTATGGTTTCGCCAGGTTCAACAGTGAAATTAATATTTTTTAATATCTGATGCTGCTTCTCATAGGAAAAGGAGACATCTTTAAACTCGATTTTTCCACTTATCAAGGGCTTCAGAGAATTATTCTGTATAAATTCATCCTCATTCATTAATATTTTCCCTATTCTATCTCTGGCAACAAACATTTTACCCATATCAGTCAATATTCGCCCCATCTGACGTATTGGCCAAAGCAGCCGCTCAACATATAAAATGAAGGCTAAATATGTTCCAAGTGTGAGAATGCCAGTTACAGTCCAGTAGCCTCCGATAATAATAACAAGAGATATTTGCATAAGACATATCCAATCAGAAATAGCCCAGTAAGATGCCATTATTTTGAGCAGTTCACGAATTCTATCCCTGAAAGCGCTATTTTTGTTCTCATATTTTTCTATCTCAAATTCCTGCCGAGCGAATGCCCTTACTACGCGTATTCCTGTAAGATTTTCTTGAATTACATTGGAGAGTGAACCTTCCGCTTCATCAACTTCCTTAAATTTCTTTCTAACCTTCTTAAAAAAGTAGAATGAAAAAAGAAAAATAATAGGCATTAGTACTAAAGCAATAAACATCATTTTTATATTCAATTGAATCATAAATACTGAAACTATACCCAATATAAAAAATGCCCGGCCAATTTCTGTCATCTGTCCGGCAAAAAACATTCGTACAGTCTCAACATCAGAGGTGCAGCGCTGCATAATATCACCAGATTCAACTTTTACATGATATTCATACGATTTGCTCTGAAGGTGCTCATATAATTGGTTACGCATTTTCATAGCTGATTTTTCAGCTGCTTTAGCAGAGAGAATTCCCTTAAGGTACATGAAATACCCACCGGCAATAGTAAGCAGTAGAAAAATCGAGGCATTCCAAAGAAGCTCAGTACTTCTACTTCCAGCCATCTCCAGATGAAGAATTCGTGCGAACCATTCTGGAAGGTTTGATTCCTGCATACCAAGAACCGTATCCAGTGTATATGTAAGAATCAAAGGTCTTACCATCATAATAAATGTTGACAAACCTATAGAAATAATCCCAAAGAGATAGAGGAGTTTAGAACCCTTCATCCAAATCCAGATACTTGCATTATGTATTTTATTTTCTGTATTTTTCATATTCCCAATTTTCATTTAGCAGCTGTAACGACTGCAAGTAGCAAATACTTATCATTTGCCTATAATTCCATTTCTACTCATGCAGAAACCGACAAATAAATCCTATTACAGGACTCTCTAAAGCGGGATTTTATATTTGTGTATGATCTTTGGCTTCTAGGCAGGTTCAGTACACAGCAATTCCCAAACTTCAGGTGTATAATTCATAATATTACTGTTCATAAAAGTTCCTCCCCTGAATTCTTTGCGAAATTGCTCTATATATTCAAACATGGTTTATTAATACTGTCAATTGTATTTTCGAGTAATTTATCAATTTCTTTAGAATTAAATGCAGATCACACAATTTTCATGAGCTGCAGCCTCTTCTTCCTTAACAAATTATAGAATATCCCATGATAAATATATGCCCAAATCAGCATCGACAGTTGGATTAATATTTACCGGTAACGCAACTTCTAAACTAAGTGAATCGTTAACTCCATACTCCAAAGCAAGTATAGAAGTAATCTCAGGGGGAGTAGTAGCCATATCAGCAGGATCATTTATAAAATTATCAAATTTCGCATCAATACCAAAATTCAATGATAAAACAGGTGAGATAAACCAGTTTACATCGGCAGTGATCCTACCATTCATTTGATTAAGGTTAAAAAAGTCAGGAGCCAGTCCGTCAAAAGCATAATCAACAATGGGAAGATCAATTTTACCATAAAGATCAAACCAAACTGAATCACCAAAATTTCCGGTAAAAGTTAACTCAGGTACGGTAACTACCATCAAATTAGAGGTTGCAGATGCAATATCAGTCTGAAAACCTATCTTGAATTGAAAACCAGTATAAGCGTCTTTCGCTCTACCCAATTTTGTACTTCTGTGACCCAGAATCTGTTGATAAGCATTGTAAACTCTCAGCTCCTGTCCTGGCATACCGAAATGTAGAGCAAGATCTGAAGCAAACTGTTCAACCTGAAGATCAGATTCATTTCCGTTAAGCTCATAAAAGGATGCTATAATTATAGCTATTTTGCGAAGTACATCATCTGTAACAGGGGATCCTAATGCATCGGAAAGAATTTTAGCATCCAGGAGAAGTCCCTGATTAACCACCCTTCCGCCGAGAAAGGCAAGATACAATCCGGCACTGAAATCAAAACCTATACCATTTGAATATTCAACTTCAGCATTAGGAACTATTTCCAGACCTACCGGAAAATTTGAATCCGGTGTAAAGTACATCTGATTCCCATAAACGGCTGTAACACCGGCATTCAGCCCAAAAGCACCTGTATTATCAAAGGTAATATCCGGTTCAACAAGGAGAATAAAATAACTCTCAGAATCTTGGGATATAGTTTTTGTTCCAAAAATAATATCCGGATTAAAATTAACATCAAAAGAGACTACCGGGGTAATACTTATTTCAAAAAACTGAGTATTAGAAATTTCCAAATCCAGATCCATTCGCTGTGATTCAATAACTTCCTGTGTAAAACTCACAGCCGGAACCATTACAACTACTGCTAAAAGCAGTAAAATATAAACAACTTTTTTCATCATCTTCCCCCATTAAAGAATTCAATTAATTTTGACACACTATTGAAATATTACCATATAATCTATCGGTGAGAAAGATCTATTTTCATTGTGTGATTTTTCTAGATAGATACCCACTTTAACAAATTATCAGCAATAATGCCTGCCAACTTCTTCTGTTTCTGGAGATAGCCAATATAGGATTTAATAGTACTTCCCATCAAAACATACTGAGCTGAACTCATCTCCAGTTTATAATGCGCACAAATTGATGCTATAATTTCATCAGGAGATTTTGGACTCCTGCAGATTTCACAAAGCAGCTTACATATTTCATATACTTTATTCATATTCAATTCAGCTAACTGTTGAATATTATCACTCTTTTTTCCATGAGATGGAATAAAAAGTCCAGCCTTATATGTTTTTAAGTAGTTAAGAGTCTCAAGAAATCTACCCACATCAAATACATAGCAAATATGATACTTCTCTATTATATTTTCAGGAAATAACGAGTCAGCCAGGAAAAAAACATCATCCGGAGTTTTAAATCCGATCATTTGAATAAAATGTCCCGGCAGATCAACTACCGAAATCCCCGGAGGCTGCAGTTCAGAATCAGAATACAGAATATCAGTTACTACTGATGGGGGTGCCATAAGAAATTTATTCTCTATTTTTGAAGGTGGATATCCCCCCCAGAGAAATGCCGGTTCAAACTCAGGAAATTCGATAAATGGTTTTTCCTTCTCTGAAGCTCCAATCCTGCAGTCATATTTTTTTTGCAGATAGCTATTTCCACCGATATGATCAGCATTCGAGTGGGTATTTAAAATCATTTCCAGAGACCACCCACGATCTGCTATAATTTTGCTGATTTTTCTTCCAGCATCTTTATCTCCACCACTATCTATGAGATATACCGAATCATCTTGGATATACATTCCGATATTTACCGGAGACGGGATAAAGTAAGTGTTATTACCAACCTGTTCGAGTTTAAAATCTGCCATATGCTCCCCTTTTTTCTATCATGTACACCAAACGCTTTCCCTGATATCAGAAGGCTTCTTGACCCTTCCCTCTGAAAAGAATTTTATACCCGGTAATCAGAAGAATCCCTAATCCGGGAAAAATTGCCATAATCCTGAACATATTTTGAAAACCCATATTTTCAATGAGAAGACCTCCAAGCGGACTCCCGAGGAAAGCGGCTAAACCCCAGGCAATTGACATATATAAGCTCATAGCAAAAGTTTTATTTTCAGGATTGATTTTTGCATTAATAAAACTTATACATGCGGCATGAAGAAGACCAAAAGTCAATCCATGCAGCAGTTGTGTAACCCCAACAAGTATTAGAGAATCGGTAAAGCTGTATATAATAAGCCGAATAACCATAGCTCCCAATCCGAGCAGGATTGCAATAAATCTTCCTGTCCCACGGATTATTTTCCCTGCAAAAAGAATTGGTACTATCTCCGCACCAACAGCTATCATCCAAAACAGGCCGATATTTGCGACCTGCATCTCCTCTTGAAGATAGATAGAAAAAAATGAATAGTAACTGCTAAACCCAAACCGGCCAAGGAATACAGCTGTGATAAGAATAATATATTGAACAGTAACTTTTCTACTTTCAGTATTTTTCTCAGCAACCCAGCCTCTGGATTTTCTGCCAGGTGCAGTGCTGTGCTCAGTTGGGGGAATGAATACAATGGAAATGGCGTACAAAGCTCCTAAAATAAGTGTTCCCCAGGCAATTGCGAGAGGTGTTGGAGAATTAAAAATCCCGGTTACTTCAAAAAAAATCAAAACAGTTACGAATCCAATACTGCCCGCTCCACGGACATGCCCGTAATCATGTTCAGGATCTGGTAAGTTATGACTAATCATTGAATCATTTACTGACATTATGGGTTTGAATACAAACCCGAACAGTGCCGCCAAAAGAAATATAAAAAAAAGTGATTGTGATGAGTTCATGGCAAATAAGATGGTTGAACTAATTAGAGTACTTAATAAAAGTACTGTTCTGAATCTACCCGTTCTATCAACTAATGCTCCAAAGAAGAGTGGGCCTGCAATTCCTGAAACTTCCCAAATACCAATAATTATCCCGGTTATAGAGGGAGCAAGCCCTTTCCCATGAAGAAAAATCTGAAAATATGGCGCAACAATAGCGTACATGGCGTAAAACAGGAACAGACTTGATATATATCTAAATTTGTTGGTTTTCATTACTAATCTATGTAGCATGTTATTTCATACTTGTCATTAGGGAAATAAGAATTTTTCACCTTGACAGATTAAATTGAATATTTTAATACATCGTAGTACGCTTATAGTACTTGCTGCAGTCAGTTGATTCTCAAACGAGCGAGAGAAGCGGAACCAACAAGTTGGTTCCATTTCCGAGAGAGAGCCGAGAACGCAAGGAAACATACCCCGCCCCTTGGGGCGGAATAGAACCGCCAAAGCGGTTCTGGGTCCAGGGCTTGCCTAAGACATAAGCTTTGCTTATGTCCAGGGTATTGATACCTTTCATTAGTGATCATAAAAAGGACATAAGTGAATGAGTGTGTTAGTTGGTGGAGTATAAAGATGAATAATGAAGCTTTAACTGAAAGCATAAGAACAAATGGAAATTTTACATTTTCCCGATCAAGTGGTCCCGGGGGGCAGAATGTGAATAAGGTCAGTACCAAGGTCCGTCTCACTGTCGCAATTGATCTGCTGGATGGGCTGACCCAAAGAGAGAGAGACCTTCTTATGACTTATAAAAGAAAATTGTTAGTTAATGAAAAATTTCTGCAGGTTTCTGTTGAAGAGAGCAGATCACAGTATAGAAACAGGGAAATCGCATTATCCAGAATGTTGCGTGAAATTAAAAAGGCAATAGTGATTCCAAAAAAAAGAAGGCCTTCTTCCCCTACAAAAGCATCAAAAGAGCGTCGACTAAATCAAAAAAAACAGCTGAGATCGAAAAAAATATTACGCGGAAAAGTAGAGCCGGACGGATAGGAGAGTTATTTATGTGCTTTAATATGTCAATTGTCAAGGAAATAGAAGCAATCCAGGATGAATTTAAGGCTGATTTTGCTCAGCACCCAATTCTTACCGAAAAAGCATTACGTATGTATAATCTGATTGGATAAATCCTGATTCCGGCGAAATTCATAGAAGTTTCTCAATTATCACCGTTCCCGCAACGGGACTCATTGATCAGATACATAATCACAAACACCGCATGCCGCAACGTACACTATCTGATACTGTCAGAGAAATACAGCAGAAATTTGGGACTAAGGCAATTACCAGCGGTCGTTCGGGATCCTCGGGAGAGTGGTATATGAAACGTGATAGATTATCTCCAAAGTACACTACAAAATGGTCAGAGATCCCAACCGTGAACTAGTATTCGCTGGCCAAGGGTTTGTTTTTCCCTGCAAATATCTACCAGGGTCTTCAGGAAGATCAGTAATTTTATGTGATACTGGATACTGGAAGTTTGCCGCTATGTATCATTAGCAGTATAATCTAAACGGAGGAATAACCTCCTGGATACAAAATGGTTTTGAGGTAGATTGATATTTTATGGTGCCGGATACTATTTGAATCCTAAGAAAAATATTCCTGCAGGAAACCTAAATCCAATCCGGGATAAACTGGAAATCTTTTTAACAGAGCAGCGACTCGTTTCTGAGCTTCGGCTTTTGCCTGAGGTTCAATAGTATATTTTGCTTTACTCGGTTTTCCTGCATTTGTACCCTTTGTAAGTATCTTTGGTGATGTGTTTGATAATACCAGTTTAAAGACTCCGGCAATTTCTTTCATTTCATCAATTCCCATTCCCAAAGAAGTAACTGCAGGGGTTCCAACTCTTAATCCACTTGTATACCAAGGTCCATTTTCATCAAAAGGAAGAGCGTTTCTGTTTAAGGTTATACCGCATTCACGAACTGCATTTTCTGCCTGTCTGCCGTTCAATCCAAACGGAGTAACATCAAGGAGCATAAGGTGATTATCGGTACCATTAGTTGCTACGGTAATTCCCTCTTCGATACATGCACTGGCCAGGGCTCGTGCATTCTGAACAATGTTTTCTGAATAGTCCTTAAATTCTGGTTTCAACGCCTCTGTATAGGCTACAGCTTTTGCCGCCATAATATGCGGTAATGGACCGCCAAGAACCATCGGACAGCCTTTATCTACTGCATCAGCAAACTCCTGTTTACAGAGTATCATACCACCCCTTGGTCCTCTCAGTGTTTTGTGAGTCGTAGTAGTTACTATATCGGCATACGCAACCGGATCAAAATCGCCAGTCATAACTTTACCGGCAACCAAACCAGCAAAGTGTGCCATGTCAACCATAAGTACAGAGCCGGATTTTTCAGCAATTTCTTTCATGCGCCTAAAATTTATGAGTCTTGGATAGGCACTATAGCCGGCAAGGAGAATTAAGGGCTTAATTTCTAATGCTTGTTTCTCAATTTCATCATAATCAAGAATACCTGTCTCCCTGTCAACAGTATAGCTATACGCATCAAACATTTGAGCAGAAACGTTAAATCGATACCCATGTGTAAGGTGGCCTCCTGAGTAATAATCAAGTCCAAGAAGTTTTTGTTTTCCTACAAGTGAACGTATAGAATTCCAATTCTCACGCGACAGTTTGTTTGGATTAGTTTCGTTTAGTTTTTCCATAGCAGGATTTTGTACTTTATGGGTCAGAACAGCCCAATAGGCAACCATATTGGCATCAGCTCCACTGTGTGGCTGTACATACGCGTGATCAGCGCCAAAGAGTTCTTTAGCTTTTTCCACAGCATCTGATTCTATTATATCCACATTATCACAGCCGGCATAAAATCTATGAAATGGAAATCCTTCTGCATATTTATCGGTAAGCAGGTTACCCATTGCTGCCTGAACAGCAAGACTTGTATAATTTTCACTGGCAATCAACTTCAAATAGGATCGTTGAGAATTAAGTTCATTTACAATTGATTTTGCAATTGATGGAGAGACTTCTGAAACAAGCTGTAGGGAAGCAATATATGAGAGAAACCCCGGATCAATGTTTTCAGACCCTATCTTTGATATATAAGCAGTAATAGCATTATTTTTCATTAATTCACTCCTATGGTAAGCAACTTTTTCATATTTTTACTATGTTATAAATTTATACTTTCTTATATATTTTGTCAATTTCCCTGTTTTATGTCAAAAAAAAGAGTAAAAAACAAAAAAATAGTGCTTTTAGACATGAATATTGGCTATTTTATATTGCATTATTACGATTTTATGATATGATTTTATCATAATTAATAACCTAGGGGGCTATAATGATTTTACATGATCAGATCGTAGAACAATTTGAAGCTTATGTGGCTGAGAGTCAGAAATTTGAAGAAAAAGGTGTTAAAGCTGCTGCTGCACGAGCAAGAAAAGCTCTTGGAGAATTAGGCAAACTTAGTAAAGAAAGAAGAAAAGAGATTCAGGACAAAAAAAACGAGATGTAATTGCTTGAAGCAGAAAAAAAGATCCGGTTATTCGCCGGATCTTTTTTTTGTCTATTTGAAATTTTCATTCTTTATAATGAGTCTTTCATTCTTTTTATACTTTTTTGCACTTTGTTATCATTAGGATCTTCATTCAGCACAGTTAAATGTCTGTCAATCTTTTGAATCTTTTCAGTAAACTCCACTTTTTTCCCATTTTCCTTCGCAATAACAGCTTTCGGAGCACTTTTCAAAAACTTCTCATTTGCCAGTTTTTTATTAACCCCATCCAGTTGTTTCATCACTTTTACCCGCTCTTTTTCAAGTTTGGCAATTTCCTGAGGCACATCAACAGCATCTCTTATAAATACAAATGCTTCAAAATTCATTCCTGCAACGGGAACACTACCCTCTGTTGAAATAACAGCTTCATGATTGAAGTGTACCTCTGAAGCATTTATAAATTTTGCAATGAGATTTTTCTGTTCTATCAGGTATTGCGCCGCTGCTAATCCTTCATCTGTTTTTATTACAACTCGCACTTTTTTCTCAGGTGGAAGAGAAAATTCACTCCTTAGAGTTCTTATCTTTTTAACAACATCCTGCAAAGTAGAAAAATATATTTCAGCGTGCTCATCACTTTTTGATTTATTGAATACCGGATAAGACTCACTAATCACATATCCTTCAGTATTGGGGAGCTTTTGGTAAATCTCTTCAGTGAGAAAAGATAAAAATGGGTGAAGAAGCCGCATTGATTCTGCAAGAATATCCAGAAGTAGTGTTACTGCCCTATTTTGTTCTGCTTCTGAATCGCTGTATAATGATGCTTTAGAAGCTTCTATATACCAGTCACAAAAATCATTCCAGAAAAAATCATAAACTGCCTGTGTCGCATCATTGAAACGATAGACTTTCATAGCCTTCTCCACTTCAGCAGCAGTTTTGTTAAATCGATGGTAAATCCATTTATCAATGGTTCGCAGTTCAATAGTCTGTAAATTGAGAAGCTTTTTTCCTTCAAGATTCATAAGTAAAAACCTTGTAGCATTCCAAACCTTATTGGCAAAACGGGATCCCATTTTGAAAGTATCCATATCAAGGAGAATATCATTACCCTGAGCTGCTAAAAAGCAAAGAGTGAATTTCATTGCATCCGCACCATATAAATCAACAACCTTAAGCGGGTCAATGCCGTTCCCCAGAGACTTCGACATCTTTCTCCCCTGCTTATCACGAACAAGACCTGTCATACAGATATCACGAAAAGGTACTTCCCCCATAAATTCCAGACTGGCCATTATCATTCTTGCAACCCAAAAAAAGATAATATCATATCCGGTAACTAATGTGCTGGTTGGGAAAAAGGTTGATAAATCAATAGTTGAATCAGGCCACCCAAGAGTTGAGAATGGCCATAGCCATGAGGAAAACCAGGTATCAAGAACATCTTCATCCTGCCGAATATTACTGCTCCCACATGCTTGACAAGAATCTGGAGTGTTACGCAGAACCATCATCTCCCCACAGTCATTACAATACCAGACTGGAATTCGATGTCCCCACCAAAGCTGTCGACTTATACACCAATCACGTATGTTGGTAAGCCACTGTATATAGGTATTTTCCCATTTCTTTGGATAAAAACGGATGGCATCACTATATAATGCCTGAAGTGCCTTATCAGCCATACTTTTCATACTGACAAACCACTGGTCAGATATAAAGGGTTCAATTACCGTATCACATCGATAGCAATGTCCTATTTGATGAATATGATCTTGAATATCTACAAGCAAATCCTCCTTGCGGAGATCATCCAGAACTGCTGCACGTGCATTCTCTACAGTCATTCCACGATAAGCCTCTGGGACGCTTGCATTAAGCTTCCCATCAGGAGAAAGAATATTTATTTGCTCAAGGTTATGTCTTTTCCCCATTTCATAATCATTAGGGTCGTGTGCAGGTGTTATTTTCACCATACCGGTTCCAAATTCCATTGAGACATAAGCATCAGCTATTATGGGGATTTCCCGGTCAGTCAGGGGAAGTATGACCTTTTTCCCAACTAATTCCTTATAGCGGTCATCTTCAGGATTTACTGCAACAGCAACATCGCCAAACATTGTTTCAGGTCTTGTTGTAGCAATTTCAATGAATCCGCTTCCATCAGCATAGGGATACCGAATTTTGTACATTTTCCCGGGTTTTTCCCTATGTTCTACTTCGTCGTCTGACAAAGCTGTTCCACAGACAGCACACCAGTTTACAAGATAGTTCCCTTTATAAATGAGACCACGCTCATACAGTGAAACAAAAACCTCCCGAACGGCTTTTGACAAGCCTGCATCCAAAGTAAATCTTTCCCGTGACCAATCACAAGATGAGCCAATTTTCTGAAGCTGTTTTACAATTGTAGTGTGGTGTCTCTCTTTTACTTTCCAGGTTTCTTCAACAAATTTTTCTCTGCCAATTTCATGACGACTTGTTCCCCTGCTTTGAAGCTCACGTTCTACTACATGCTGTGTAGCGATACCTGCATGATCTGAACCCGGAACCCAAAGAGTTGGCCTGCCAAGCATTCGGTTATATCTGATAAGAACATCCTGAAGGGTGTTATTCAGTCCATGCCCCATATGGAGAACACCTGTTACATTCGGTGGCGGTATAACAATCACAAACGGATTCTTACCGTTACCGCTGTCTACAGGGAGAAATGAACCGCTTTCATTCCATTCCTGGTAAATTTTCTCTTCAAACTCTGACGGATTATATACTTTTGCAAGTTCTACTGCATTCATAATATGCGGAACTCCTTTACCCTTTGGATTTACATTCGAATATAATATCAAAAAGGGCTATTGAATACAATCGGTCTGTAAAAGATCGGAAAAAACAAAAAAACAGCTGCCTTTAAAAGACAGCTGTCATGCATATTTAAAACTGCAGACAATTAAGGTGCAGCAGGATTCCCCTCTGGAGGATTCTCAGAAACAGGATCTTCAGAAATAACTTCTTCAGGAGCAACTTCTAGGGTTTCCAAAGAAATAATATTTCCTTCAGCATCGTAGAGAACCTCTGCAATGGCTACTTCTTCCACAGTAAGTTGATTACCATTCTGATCATAATAAATATCTTCTGGAATATCTTCTGGATCATCTTCTTTAACATCTGCTGAGGTTTCTATTACTGGAAGAGAAACAGTTAAAGGTTCTACACTTTTCAGTCTAAGATCTACTTCAAACCCCCGATTATCAAGAAGCTGCAGAATTTCTTCAATTGTTAGATCCTGGAGTGACATTGCTGCGGGTGCAGAATCGGTTGCCCGTACTGAAACAATGGAATTTGTTGTATCAGCATCTACCTGACCACTGACCACAGGGATCTCAGGAAGGACATCTCCATTTGAGTTTGCTGCAAAATAGATACCTGCTGAAAATAAGATAACGAAAGCTGCTGCTGCTGCCACCAGAACCGGAGCCTTGAAAGAGAGTCTCTTTTCAATGAAGCGCTCTTTCACAACCGCGACACAATTCTTCTCCAGATACTGCCATATACGTTCACGCTGTACAGCAAACTCTTCTTCACGTAACCGTGCTGATTTTATATCATTTCCCAGATCTTTCAGTTGGTTGTAGCGGGATTTACAGATTGAACAGTGAAGCAGATGCTCTTCCACCTGAGTTTTCCAAGGTTCAGCAAGTTCTCCATCAATATAAGTTGAAAGTACTTGATCATCAAGACACATGCACTCCCTCCTGATTTAACAATTTTTCCAATTGCAGTTTTGCGCGGTGTACCCGCACTTTTACATTACTTTCTGTAATATTCAAAATATTCGCAATCTCTTTATAATTCAGATCACTATACTCTTTTAAAACTAATACAGCCCGAAGTTTCTCCGGCAGCAGCTGAATTGCCTGTCGAACCATTTCACAGGTCTCATTTCCAATTACCGTTTCTTCCCCAGTCTTAGCAGCAGGAAGAGGCTGTTTCTTAATTTTATCAACAGCAACTTTCTCCCTGCCTTTCCGCTTCACATAATTGATGGATAGGTTTTTCGTGACTCGAATAAGCCAGTACTTTGCCTCATCAATCGACGGAAATATAAGACCACGGTCGAAAAACCGAATAAATGCTTCCTGACATATGTCTTCAGAAGCATCCATATTATATGTTACGTGGTAAGCAACCCTCATAATTATAGGAAAAACTTCCTTATAAACTTGTTTAAATGACTCATAACCGCTGCTTTTAACTTCCATAAGCTCAACAATCCACCAACATGATAGTTACACTTTTTTTCTCCAGGTAGTCCCTTCAGGTGTATCCTTTATATCAATCCCCATTTTCTGGAGTATATCACGTATTTCATCAGCCCGGGAAAAATTTCGATTCTTACGTGCAATCATCCGTTCGCTGATTAGTGAATCAACCTCCTTGGAAATATTCTCTAAATCATCATTTTTGAAATCAAGCAAAGAGAGTCCAAATACTGAATCCATTTGCATTATAATATATAGTTTCTCCTGCTCAGGAAGGAGTTGATCTTTTATAATCTGCCATAAATCTGCCAATCCTCTGGGAACATTTAAATCCTTACCAATATGTTCATTAAAGAGTTCTAAATATTCCCTGCCCTTCGCGGATAAATCTTTCGCCTGCACACCCGGTTGATTCTCACACCTGTCTTTTAAAATCCGGATTCGTTCCTTAAGATTCAACCTTGCATTTTTAGCTGCATCAAGAGCAGTAAAAGAGAACTGCAATTGGGATCTGTAATGCGCTCCCATACAATAATACCGATAATCCAATGGATCGTATCCCTTATCGATAAGATAAGATAGTGTAAGAAAGTCACCTTTTGATTTTGACATCTTCCCACTGTCATCAATCAAGAACTCTCCATGAAGCCAGTAGTTAACCCATTTCTCTCCTGTTGCCGCTTCAGATTGAGCAATCTCATTTGTATGATGTACATTAATATGGTCAGTACCCCCACAGTGTATATCAAAATGTGATCCCAGATATTTCATGCTCATAGCACTGCATTCAATATGCCAGCCTGGATAACCTTTTCCCCAGGGAGAATCCCATATCATTACCTGATTTTCAAATTTTGAGTTGGTAAACCATAAAACAAAATCCTTTGGGTTCTTTTTGCTGGTATCAACCTCTATTCTGGCACCCGATTGCATATCATCAAGTTTTAATCCTGCCATTTTCCCATACTCAGGAAATGTATCAATACTGAAATATACATTCCCTCCTGCTGTATAGGTATGCCCATTTGTTTCAAGCTTCTTTATCAGATTAATCATATCCTGAATATGTTCGGTTGCCCTGCATGCGGTATGGGGTCTTAAAATATTCAATTTATCAGTGTCTTGAAAAAAAGCATCGGTATAATATTGTGCAATATCCCATACAGATCTGCCTGATTCCCTGGATGATTTCAACATCTTATCTTCACCGTAATCGTCATCGTCTGTGAGATGTCCAACATCGGTTACGTTCATAACATGAGTAACCTGATACCCGGCATAATCCATTATTCGACGCAGTATATCTTCAAAAATGTATGTTCTGAGATTCCCGATATGAGCGTAATTATAAACAGTAGGGCCGCAAGTATAAATTTGTGCTTCATTTTCTTTTATTGGGTAAAATGTTTCCAATTCTCTGTTTAGTGTATTATATAGTTGAATTATCATCATTTTTTTTCTGTTTACCATCAGATACTATCTGTGATAAAGATAATTTCTCCTTTATGCGTAGTCATTACCTCTCTTTTAGGGTAACTGTTTTTACCGCGAAAACCAATAGTAATCAATACTTTTTGATAATTACCCAGACTGCTTACATTTTTTTATCCGATAAACAGATACATCTGCAGAAGCTATCAAAAGGATCGTTTAATAGAATGATTCATTTGCCCTAACAGGATAAATATTCTACAATAAGTGTGTGATCTCAACTGTAAAAGAATCTTTAGAAAAAATCAATATCACAGCAAAAGTACTGCTCAATGAGCCTTTGAAGAAATATACCTCTTTAAAGTGCGGCGGTTCAGCAGATATTTTCATTCAACCTAAGAATCTTTCAGAAGTTAGAAAAATTTTACCATTCGCAAACCAGCATGCGATTCCAATTACATTCTTGGGAAAGGGAACCAATGTACTTGTTTCGGATAGAGGTATCCGTGGAATTACCCTTCAAACCGAAAACTTGTGCAAATTAATTCTATGTGATACATCACTTACGGCTGAATGTGGAATTGATATGGATACTCTTGTTACTTCAGCGGCAGATAACGGATTTCAGGGATTGGAGATGTTTTATGGTCTACCCGGAACAATTGGCGGATCAGTTTTTGGCAATGCCGGGTGTTTTGGCAGTGAGATTTCTGATCATCTTGACTGGGTTGATGTAATTACTCATGATGGTGAAGTAGTTCGGATTCTGACGAAAAATGCTGATTTTACGTACAGATCATCAGTATTTTTGAAAAATACAGGATTTATTGGTAAAATGCATTTTTCTTTCCAGAATTCTGCATCACCGGAGGATTTGAAACAAAGGTGTACCTATTATCGTTCGCAGAGGGAGGAAAAGGGGCACTACAACTCTCCTTCTGCTGGTTCAGTATTCAAGAAACCTAAAGTACCAAAAGATCATCCCTATTTTGGATTATCTGCTGGTACACTTATCGAGAAATCCGGTTTAAGCGGTTACTCAATAAATGGAGCAGTTATAGCTGATTATCATGCCAATTTCATCATAAATCCTGAACAGAAGGCTTCTACTGATGATGTACTCCAATTAATTGCAATTATTCAAAAAAGGGTAAAACATATGTTTGCAGTTGATCTTGAATGTGAAGTACGTTATCTTGGCAATTCAGAATTCAGCAAGGAGGAACAGTATGAGCAATATCCTTGAACACTATTTGGAATATCACAACAAAATGTCTCAAAAAGAAAAAATTGAATTTTTAAATGACATCTCTTTTTCTGATCTTCTTGAAGCCTGGCAGGAATTGAATGCTGAAGAGGCATTAACTATATTTGTAGATCTTCCTATGACCATAAAAACGGATTTAATATCCGAACTAAGTGATCATGATCAGGAATTTATCATTTCCGGTCTTTCAGCACAAAACAAGAAAACTCTCTTTAAAATGATGGAACCTGATGACCTTGTTGATATTATGCAGAGTGCTAGCAAAGAAGTGCGTGACGCAGTATGGGAAAACCTGAGTGAGGACGGTAAACGCGAAATGCTTTTCTTACTTAGGTATGATGAAGATGATGCTGCCGGACTTATGACTCCAAGATTTCTAGCTGTACAAGCCGGGATTACGATTGCTCAGGCAATTCAGTTTATCAGGGCAAATTGTAATTCTGTTGAGTATCTTTTCAGTATCTATGTAATCGATAAGCTCGAACGATTAATTGGGATTATCACGATGAAGGAACTTCTCTCTTCAAATGATGCAGTGAAAATTTCTACTCTCATCCAGGAAAAGGTGGTCAGTGTGTATGATGATACTGACCAGGAAGATGTCGCAAGAATAATGGAAGAGTATGATATTGCAGCTATTCCGGTTACAAACCATGATCATGTACTTATCGGTATTGTTACCTTTGATGATATAATTGATGTAATAAGGAAAGAACAAACAGAAGATGTTTACAAGATGGGTGCTATGGGCGGTTCATCAGAATCCTATTTAGATAGTTCAATCTGGACTCTGGTAAGGAAAAGAGTACCCTGGCTTATTATTCTGCTTCTGATGGGTACCGTTTCAGCAAATATTCTCACTCAATATATCTCTCTTATGGCCGGAGCAGCCTTTTTGGTAATATTCATGCCGGTTATTACGCAGACCGGCGGAAACACCGGCAGTCAATCTTCCACCCTGATGATTCGTGGACTTGCAACGGGAGAGATTCAATTTAAAGAAATCTTTAGAATTATGGGTAGAGAGTTCCTTATCGGAATCGTACTTGGTGTGTTAACCGGTGTTGTAATTATTCTTAGAAGTATATTGCTTCCCCCGGGAGTCGGAATTTATGAAGGTGTAGTAATTGGATTCTCCCTAATGCTGGTGGTACTGCTCTCCAACTTACTTGGAACAATAGCTCCACTACTTATCCACAAGGCAGGATTTGATCCTACAGTCATGTCAGCACCATTAATGGCAACTTTAATTGATATTTGTGGATATGCAATCTATTTTGAAACAGCAAGATATTTACTGCATCTATAAAATTAATGCTCTTTCAAATTTCTGCAACTACTGATGCCTGGTATTTCCCGGTAGTATCAGCTTTAATAGTAAACAGAAATCTCTCACTGGTGTATTTCAACTCAATACTACTTTTTTGGATATTTCCTGAAAAATCTATTTTACATAAACAGGAAATATTTCCTGTTTTAATATTCAGCTCAATAGTTTTATCTCTCTCCATGAAGTGCCGATCGGTATACGTTGCTGAAAATTTTGTTACTATTTTCAGAGCCCCAAATTTCAGGATGCAATCAGTAGTGAGTACTCTATTCACAGAAACTTCGTGCCCATTAACCGGATAGGAATAGAGTAAAAAATCCTTTATTTTTATCACAGCTAGTCCCAATTCAATCTCTGCATCTGTAGTGCATGACCGCTCAGCTTCTGTCCCCTCCCTAAAATTCCAATCAATTGAATCTATTTCTTCAGACACTTCCATTGAGATACTCAGTAGTTTTGGCAGTTCCAATAACACTGCACCTGTATGCAAAGTTGATCTATTACTTGAACTTTCGGAAACTATAATAGGATAGGAGGGTGAATAGACTGATTGAAAATACTTTATATTGAGTAATCCTTTTTTGAGGGAAATAGCACCTCCTGCCATAAAACCACTTTTCCTATATGAATCGAGAGAAACAAGTCCTATGATTCCACTTCCAGAAAATTCATTTTCCCGAAAAAGTCTAATTCCGGCAGATAAACCCTCTCTGGAAGCAGCTCGGTTCTGCAGCGCTTCAGAATACCATTCAGAATCTTCTATAAATTTATCATCACTCTGTAGGCCATGCAGCAAAGTGCCAATTTGAATTGTCTGCTCCTGCAAGTGAGAAGTTCCCCAAAAACCTGCTCGATAATGAGCAGATTTATTTAAACCGGGAGGTATAGTATATGCATATAGTGTAACTGGAGCAGAAAACCAGTTTCCCTGCATCTTCCAACCCAGCAGTACTTCAGGATATTTCCGACTGACACTCTCAGCAGTAAGAGACACCGGAACCAGAGAGACTGATAATGGTGATACAAAGTCTTCATAATCATTCACTGAGAATGGGTTTTCCAAATAATGCAGCAAACCGCTAATATACATCGATCCAAATTGGGATAAAAAATTCAAATGATTGTAGCGTAGAAACATTTCCGGAAGCTCAGATACGGACTGGTTCAAAGCAACACGAAAATCCCATCCGGTACCTGGAAATGATGTATTTAGTACAATTTTTGATGTAATTCCTGTTTCGGCTGCACATAGATTAATTTGGGCGCCAATATCTACTGGAGAATCCGGGTTTTCAGCATGCAATGACTCAGAAACCATTGCGCTGATAATAAGTATGGACAGTAATAAACTAATAAATATCCTCATACTTCTATAACTAAAAAAACAGCAATAAATATTCAGATTTCCTAAAACTTATTGAATTTTTTACCGTAACATGACACAATATTCCATCACTTACAAAAGCAATTCAATAAGTTCGGATCTGTTTCACTCCTGAACTTTTTACCAGTATGTCCCATGTCTGATATTCTGTTATTTAAGATTTTAGTAAGTGTGGCAATTTTATATGTTTTGATTTAAAAGTATGGGTGCGGAGGAATTTAGTATGGTTATTATGACTCTCAATTGCGGCAGCTCATCTGTGAAATATCAGGTATATGACTGGGAAAACCGCGATGTTTTAGCAGTCGGTGTTGTTGAAAGAATAGGGCAGGAACTATCACCTATTGAACATAATTATAATGGGGAGAAAATAAGTGAGAATTTCTCCTGTCCCACCCATAAAGAAGCAATTGAAAAGATTATCAATATGGTTATTGATGAACAGCATGGGGTTCTTGGCAGTATCTCTGAAATTAAAGCTGTAGGGCATCGGGTTGTTCACGGCGGCGAAATTTTTAAACAATCAATAATCATCACTGATGAAGCCATGAAAACTTTTGAATCTATGGTTCCTCTTGCTCCATTACATATGCCGGCTAATATTTTAGGAGTTAAAGCAGCGCAGCAGGTTTTACCGGACATTGATCACTGTGCAATAATGGATACTGCGTGGCATCAAACTATGCCTAAAGAGGCTTTTCTCTATGCCGTTCCACTTGATTGGTATAAAAATAATAATGTAAGACGTTATGGATTCCATGGAACCAGTTATATTTATACCGCCAAACGTGCTGCAGCTCTTTTAGGAAAAAACGCTCTGGATACCAATATAATAATTGCTCACATCGGAAACGGCGCATCTATTTGTGCCGTTAAAAATGGTGTATGTATTGATACTTCGATGGGACTTACCCCACTTGAAGGATTAATAATGGGAACCAGGTCAGGCGATCTGGATCCGGCAATCATCCCCTTTATGATAAACAATACCGGAATGTCTGCACATGAAATAGATTCTGTTCTTAATAAAAAAAGCGGACTTCTTGGCATTACCGGCAAATATAGTGACCGCAGGGATATACGGGATAATGCAGCAGCAGGCGATGAATCCTGTCAACTTGCTATAGATATGGAGTGCTATCGAATTAAAAAATATATAGGGGCATATTCGGCAGCTATTGGTAAAGTTGATGCAGTTATACTGACCGCTGGTGTGGGAGAAATGGCTTCTCACATAAGGATAAAAGCACTTTCCGGCCTGGAAAATATTGGAATTTGCATAGATCCTGATAAAAATGATAAAGCTAGATGCCAAAATGCTGAGCTTGAGATTTCAACTGAAAATTCTCCGGTAAAAATCTTTGTAATCCCCACTGATGAAGAACTTGTGATGACAGAGGATACTTATGCATTAATGAACGGAACATATGATATCCATACTAACTTCACTTACAGCTTTCAAAACCCAAACTACGTAAATAAAGCAAGAAAGGCCGCCTTTGCAAGAGATATGGTTAAGCTCCCCTATTTAAGAGATCTGGTTGTCTATCCCCCTGCAGAAACTCAGGAATACTAATTATATGAAAATTATTGTTGCACCGGACTCATTTAAAGGAAATCAAACCGCACTTGCCGTTGCTGATGCTATTGAACGCGGCATGAGGAGATTCAATCAAAATCTCGAAATTATTAAGGTACCTATGGCTGATGGTGGTGAAGGAACTGTTGATGCTGCTGCTTCAGCAGCCGGAGGTCAAATAATTAAAGCCGTAGTTACCGATCCTCTCAATGGAGTTGTAGAAGCTGAATATGCGATACTGCATGATGGGACTACTGCAGTTATCGAAATGGCTTCTGCTTCAGGTCTTCCTCTTGTTCCTGACCACCTGAAAAATCCGGGAAAAACTTCCACAGTAGGAACCGGGGAGCTTATTCTGCACGCCCTTAATTCCGGGTGTAAAAAAATAATCCTGGGTATCGGCGGCAGTGCTACAAATGACGGCGGTATGGGAGCTGCTTCTGCTCTTGGTGTTAAGTTTTTGGATGATGAAGGTAAGGAAACCGGCGTAACCGGTGATGATATGTCACGAGTTAAAAAAATAGATATGTCAATGCTGGATCCCCGGATTCCGAACACAGATATTCTTGTAGCCTGTGATGTCAGCAACCCCTTTTATGGATCTACCGGTGCTGCATATATCTATGGTCCTCAAAAAGGTGCTACTGAAGAAAAAGTAATATCTCTTGACAATGGCCTTAGAAATCTAGCTGAAGTTATTGAGAAATCGCTTGGTAAAACAATCGCCGATATTCCTGGAACTGGTGCAGCAGGTGGTTTAGGCGGCGGACTTATTGCTTTCTTTAATGCAAAACTACAATCCGGTATAGAACTCATTTTGGAGGCTGTGGAATTTGATAAGACTCTGAAAAATGCTCAGCTGGTTATAACAGGAGAAGGAAAAACTGATTATCAAACAGCTTTTGGGAAGGTTCCTGCAGGAGTGGCCGCAGCTGCAAAAAAACAGGGAATTCCTGTTGTCTGTTTTTCAGGAGCTCTTGGTAAAAAAATAGAAGAACTCTACGCTGTTGGAATAACAGCATTATTCAGTACAGCAAACAGGGAAATGACCCTTGATTATGCTATTGAAAATTCACTCATACTGCTCGAAGAGGGTGCGGAAAATATTATCAGACTATTTTGTACAGGAAAATCTAGTACTTAGTACCCTGTAACACTTAAAATTACTTGTTACTATGTGAATAGAGTCGCTCTTCCTACATCTGCAGCTGCATCATCACCTTCAAGAGCCTTAAGAAGTGCCAGTCCGAATTCTGCTGCATACCCCGCACCCTGAGCGGTAATAAGATTTCCATCGGTAACAACAGTATGGTCTGAAAAAACACACTCAGGTGGAGCATACGCCTCAGCACCTGGATAGCAAACTGCCGTTTTACCTCTAAGAATGCCCAATTTACCGAGAACTACAGCAGGTGCCGCACAGATTGCACCAACAATTTTATTTGCATTGAACATACTGACAATTAATTTATTAACTTCTCTGGAATCTGAGAGATTTTTTGAGCCCGGCATGCCCCCGGGAAGCACAACCGCATCGTAATCCTGATAGTTTTCGAAATTGACTAACTCTTCATCAGCTTCAATTCGTATACCATGTGCACCTGTTATCAGTTTCCCCTGAACTCCTGATAGAGTGACCTCCACGCCGCCTCTTCGGAGAAGATCGATAGAAACCATAGCTTCAATTTCCTCAAATCCCTCAGCGAGAAATACTACCGCCCTGCTCATTACCAAACCTCCTTCTGATCAAGATTATTATAGGCCTTTAATAAAATTCTTTCTGTCTCTTCCCACCCTATGCATGCATCGGTTACGGAGACACCATATATCAGTTTATCTGTCTCATCAGTAACAAACTGATTTCCCTCAAATAGATTACTTTCAAGCATGAATCCTTTAATCGCTGCAACACCGTCAACTCGCTGATCAATAACTGAACGGAGCACTCTGGCCTGACGAATTATTTTCTTTCCGGAATTTTCATGACTGCAGTCTACAATAATAGAGGGATTCAAGCCCAATTTCTCCATATATACCGCTGCTTGTTCAACATCCTCTTCATAATAATTAGGACCTGTTGCTCCGCCTCTGAGAATCAGATGTCCTTTATCGTTTCCGGTAGTTCGTAAAATTGAACTGCTGCCATGCTCATCTATACCAATAAAACTGGCGGGATTTGCTGCAGATTTTATCGCATTAATTGCATTAAAAAAGTTTCCACTTGTACTATTCTTAAACCCAACCGGGACTGAAAGGCCGCTGGCAAGATTCCTATGTGTCTGACTCTCCGTAGTTCTTGCTCCTATAGCTGCCCAGGCAACAAGATCATCAATATACTGAGGAACTATCGGATCAAGCATTTCACACCCCACCGGTAACCCTGTTTCAGAAATTTCAAGAAGAATTTCACGGGCCAAATCCAATCCATCGCCAATATTATAGGTGCCATTAAGATATGGATCCAGGATCAATCCTCTCCACCCAAGAACAGTACGAGGTTTCTCAAAATAGGTCCTCATCACAATAAAAATCCTGTCTTGTATTTTGGTTGATAATTCTGACAGCTTCTGAGCATACTCAACTGCTGCGTTTTTGTCATGAATTGAACAGGGTCCCACTACCCCTAGAAGCCTGGAATCTTTACCACTCACAATATCAGAGATAGTTTTTCTTTGTCTCTCAACCTGTTCTAAAAGCCTATCGTTCGTCGAATGCTTTTGCTTAAGCTTATAAGGGCTTATTAGAGGTTTTATTTCCTGAATTCTCACATTATTTATATGCTTCACATTAAAACTCCTATTTTAAGGGTACCTGTAAGGGTACCTGCTATTTCAAATCAGCTGAATACATACCACCCTTACTGCAGATAGTAATATCCATTCCCGTTCTTATCAAATCCTCACAAGCTTTTGCAACAAGGCCGGGATTATTATTCATATCGGAAAGATGACACAAAAATATTTTCTTAAGATGGTAATTCTTATCATCCTGAAGTTCCTTAAGAAATTCAACAGCAGCATCATTTGACAGATGACCCTGTTTTGAGAAAATCCTGCGTTTAAGGAAGAGTGGATAGGGTCCGTTTAGAAGCATCTGTAAATCATAATTTGCCTCTAAAAACAGTACCTCAGTATCAATAAGAATCTCTTTAACTACACTGGGTATTTCCCCGGTATCGGTTAATATTACAAATTTCTTTCTTCCTGAATCAGCCCGCAGAGTAATAGAATAACTCATTGAATAGGGAGCGTCATGGCTGGTAGTAAATGGTGTGTAGGTAAAATCACCTATTAAGTAAGTTTCCCCTGGTTTGACTGGAATAATCTCAGGTCTGCCATTTTTAACAATATTGTATGGGGATATCTGCTCATGCATGGAAACAGGAACAGAAAGCTTTCTTGCTGCGGTACCAACACCACGCATATGATCACTATGGGTATGAGTTAAAAGAATTACATGCACCTTATCCAGATCGTGCCCAGCTTCAATAGCTCTTCGTACAAGCTCCTTAGCCGAAAAACCATTGTCTACAAGTATAGATCCACTGTCACTCTCAAAAATGTATGCATTGGCTGAAGATCCGCTTCCAAGAATCGAATATTTAATCATCCTGATTATCCCTTCCCAAAGAACCGATCAAGTTCTTTAGAATCTGCGGAAACAAGCACTTTATTAGTAGCACGTATAATGGGAATCTTAAGAAGGTGCGGATATTCAAGAAGCTCCTCAACTGGATCAAATTCCATATAAGCATATCCTCTTTTTTTATACGTTGAACTAGTGGTATCAATCATATCAATAGAATCTACTATTTTAAAAATATTCTGCAGTTCACCGGCTGAAAGAGATCGTTCATGTAGATCAACAAAATGAAAGGGGATTGATCGTTCTTTACAATACCTGATGGCCTTTTTTGTATCACTGCTCTTTTTTGTTCCGATAATCTGATATACTGTTTTTCCCAAGTCTATCTCCTGAATTTCAAAATTTAAGAAACCAAACCAAATATTTGATTCATTTTAAGGAAATCAGCTTTAATATACAGTAAAAAACTACATAGAGGAAGAACCTCAAAATTTTACGATGATAAGTGATGATAAGTGATGATAAGTACGATGATAAGTACGATGATAAGTTTCGTTGCGGTTCAAGAATTTTATGTGTATACTGTCGTTAATCAGAATTTATTACGCTGCAAGGAGTGACTAATGTCTTTACGCATAAAAAATTTACTTACCATGGATCCTGATGAAAATGAAAAATTAATTATCGCTGAGGGTTGGGTCAGAACAAAACGTGATTCTAAAAACTTCTGTTTTTTTGAGATAAATGATGGTTCCAGTCTTAAAAATCTCCAGGTTATTCTGGATAAAACCAGTGAAGAAATGATTAAAACAATCGATAAAATTTCAACTGGTGCAAGTGTAGAATTTACCGGATATTTAGTTGATTCACCTGGCAAGAACCAAAAAGTAGAACTCAAAGCTGAAAAGGTAGTACTCTGGGGAGCCTCTCCGGCTGAAACCTATCCTCTTCAGAAAAAACGGCACTCTTTTGAGTTTTTAAGGGAAATTGCGCATTTACGCCCCAGAACAAATACTCTTGGAGCTGTAACAAGAGTTCGAAGTGCACTAAGTTTTGCTGTTCACTCTTTTTTTCAATCAAATGACTTTCTCTATGTACATACCCCTATAATCTCTGCATCGGACTGTGAAGGTGCTGGTGAAATGTTTCAAGTAACGACACTGCCGCTGAATAATGTTCCAAAAACAAAAAATGGAGCTGTCGATTACAGCAAGGATTTCTTTGGTAAGCAGTCCAATCTAACAGTCAGCGGACAGCTTGAAGCAGAAATTTATGCATTGGCTATGAAAAACATTTATACTTTTGGCCCCACATTCCGTGCGGAAAACTCAAATACAAGCAGGCATCTTGCTGAATTCTGGATGATAGAACCGGAAATGGCATTCTGCACCCTTGATGGAGATATGGCTGTTGCCGAGGAATTTCTAAAATATATTTTCTCCTATGTTTTAGAGCACTGTCCTGAAGATATGGAATTTTTCAATACCTGGGTTGAGAAAGGAATTGTTGACTCACTAAAAAAGATTATTGAGGCTCCCTTTGTTCATATGTCCTATACTGACGCAGTAAAAGAGCTCGAGAAATCATCCTCCCAATTTGAATTCCCTGTATCATGGGGAGCAGATCTTCAATCTGAACATGAAAAATTTCTTACTGAAAAAGTATGTAATGGACCGGTAATAGTCACTGATTATCCTAAAGAGATAAAAGCATTTTACATGAAGATGAATGACGACGGTAAGACTGTTCGTGCTATGGATGTGCTTGTTCCAAGGCTGGGAGAAATCATAGGCGGAAGCGAACGTGAAAACCGGCATGATGTTCTTCTTAAAAGAATACACGAATGGGGTTTAAACGAAGAAGATTATTGGTGGTATCTTGATCTGAGAAAATATGGAAGTGTTCCGCATGCAGGGTTTGGTCTGGGTTTTGAACGTGTTATACAGTACATAACAGGTATGCAGAATATCCGTGATGTAATCCCCTTCCCAAGAACTGTAAAAAATGCTGAATTTTAGGAATATTATAAAGGTACCAATCCTGATTTTATAGCAAATCTTATTAATCCTGCTGTTGAAGAAGTCCCGACTTTTCTCAGCAGTTTTTTTCTGTGGACATCAACAGTACTCACTGCAATACCCAATTTAAAAGCAATCTCTTTTGAAGTATCTCCAAGGCCTAACAGTTTCAGGACTTCAGTTTCACGATGGGTTAACAATTCAGAATTATAGAATGTATACTCATGGATAAGTGATTCGGCAGCCTCGGAAGGTATATATATTACTCCCCGGGTAACTGCCTGAATTGAATGAACAGCTTCACTGAAAGATCTGTCCAGAAAAACAAATCCATCATAACCCTGAACCATATAGGGGCGTAATTTTGCATAGTCAGAAGTACCGGCAAATACTAATATCAGTAGAGATTCGTAGTTTTTTTTGATATACAGCAATGGATTTCCTGTATACTGATTCGACTGTTGATATATAAAAACAAAAGTTTCCGGCTCAATCAGCAATACATCAAAATCTTTTTCCTGTAAAACCTTTCCCAGTTCAGTGCTGTTAGATACACTGGCAACAAACTGTATTTCCCCTGTTTGCCTGCAAAGAGATTCAAGACCTTCCCGTAACAATCCGTTTCCACATCCAATACATAAGTTTTTCATACTCTCTATAACTGCAAAATTATACAAAAATATTCAAATATTTGAAAATATTATATAAAAAACGCTATTTCCTTCAAAGGCTTCCTTATTTTATTAGCTTTTTTCTCTCGTTCAGCAGGTAAATAACCTAAAGGAGTAATTGCAAAAACTTCATCCTCTTCATTGAGATTCAGAGCTTTTCGTAATTTTGCATCATCAAAAGCCGCAATCCAGCAGGTTCCTACACTAAGCGATTCCGCAGCAAGAATCATGTGATCCATAGCTATCGTTAAATCTGTCTCCAGAGAGTTATAACCGTCTGAACGCACCCATGCAGAGGAACGATTACCGACAACTATAAGAAAATGCGGGGCATTATCTACCCATCTGCTTCCATAGCTGTTTTTCACCTTACGCAGCAATTCAGATGATGATATAAACAGAAATTTCCAGGGCTGTAAATTACCGGCAGATGGAGCCACCCGTCCAGCTTCTGCAATTTCCTGCAGTATTTGCTGAGGAATTCTTCTATCAGGGTCAAAATTTCTACAGCTTTCACGTTCTTCAATTACCTTCTTTAAATCCATACATTCCTCCATTTATGCGATATATAATTAGATGCTTTGTATCTTATTCCAAAATTTAAAATTTCCTCTTATAGGATTCCATGGGAACAAAACCCTCTCCTAATACTTCTGCAGCATTTGTTATCACCATGAAGGCATTAGGATCAATCGTCTTTACCACATTCGTGACTTGACTAATTTTTCTGTTTCTCACAACTGTCATGAATAGAACTAATCCAAGAGCAGTTAGAAAAGAACCTATAGTAATAAAAGCATACTCTTTTATTACCCGCTTAAATTTTTCCTTGTTCATTATAGGCAGCTCCTTGATTCCTGTTATTAATAAATATGTGTTTAAGATCAGTTTATAAATCTATATATCACTTGCACGTAGAGCGGCAGTAATTTCCTTATCAAACATATTTGCAAAACTTTGAATATCTTTAGGTGACATAGGTTTGGTTTTTTCAGAGAAAATTCCGGATTCCCTAAAATCCGTCATCATATTTCTTACCGAAAGTCTTTCAGCCATATTCTCTTCAGTATATTTAGTACCACGGTCATCAATGACAATACTTCCCTTTTCGACAAGCCTTGAGGCCAGTAGAATATCTCTTGAAATACAGAGATCCCCATATTGAACCTGTTCAACTATGCTGGAATCAGCATTGTCCATACCGGGTTCAACTACCTGCATTTTAATATATTTCCCTTTACAATCCTCTAGATTTCTATCTGCAACAAATACAGTAACAGTTTTTAATCTTGCTGCTGCTTTCATTATTATTGCCCTGATTGGCCTGGGGCAGGAATCGGCATCGATCCAGATTGTCATAATTATTTTTCCTCACCAGAAATTTCTGCTATAAACACTACGCCATCATCAGCTGTGGTAATGGTATATTCTGATAAATCAGCCGGAATTACCAGCATCGATCCTGTTTGAACCGCTAATGACTGTCTTCCCTTTTGTTCATCTTCAAATATCAGAGAACCTGTACCTGAGGTACACAGAAGAATTTCAATACTTTCCCGAATTGCGATATTAACACTTGAAGATGGAACAATTCTGGATAACAGGAACTCTTTTGCCGGGGTTGGATAAAATTCTCTGCCGACCCCACTCCCTGACGCCTTCAGCCTTTCTGAAAATTTTAAAGGCATTGTTTTCTCTTTTTGAATTCCTTTGAACTCAACAATTTCCATAAGTTCATCAACATCTATATATTTACTGGTTAACCCGCCCCTAAGAACATTATCAGAGTTAGCCATGAGTTCTACACCCGTCCCATGAATGTATGCATGAAGTTCTCCAGCAGGTTGATAGAGGGCTTCACCCGGCTGTAGTTCTATCAAATTTAGATATAATGGGGCGGCAGCAGAAGCATCTCCAGGATACTCTTTTAGAAGCTGTTTTACCAATCGAAATTCCGGAACACTACTGCTAAAGATCTCAGCTGATAGAGAAAGTTCTTTGAGAAATTTCTGTTTTTCACCTATAGGCAGCTGTAAAAGTGTAGTAAAAAAAGCACGATAACAATCGGATTCTTTATGAGAGTCGTTAAATAAATGGTGATATAGATGAATTTTATATATTTTAGAATCAAGAAAATCGAATAATCTATCTATTTCACCAGCAGGTCTGAACCCGCATAATGCCGTAAATGGGGTAAGTGCGCATAAAATTTCTGGTTTGTGATTATCATCTTTGTAACTGCGGTTAAATGCATTTATATCAATTCCATTACAAATTTCTTTTAAAAACCCTTTTTCAGCCTGCGCTTTTGCAGGATGACATTGTATCGATAATGGTTTCTCAACAGCAAGAATCTTCAATAAAAAAGGAAGCGCTCCCTTGAATTGCTTTGCAGCCTTACCCAGAATTTCCAATGGAGATTTTTGGATATATTCCTGAAGTGTAATTGTTTTATTCATAAAAATGATTTCAGATGGACCTTTCGGATGAGTTCCCAACCATAATTCTGCCCAGGGTGATCCGTCAGGTTTTTTTCCAAGAAGCTGAGGGATACTATATGAATTACCCCAAGCATAATGCTGAATAAATGGAATAACTGTAGATACTTTCATACTAGACAGTCTATAACGAGACCATTTTGTGGTCAATTCATATAGTTAAAAAATATTTGCAGAATCTAAAACTTGTCATTTTATTAAAATCCCTATATAAATGGTGTTATAAAGCACATATTTAATTGAAAATACTGCAAGGAGCTGCTTAATGAAAATTTCACCATTACAGAAAGCAAGATATGATTATAATCCGAAGCTGCCTAAAATTTTACGTCAGGAAATTCATTCTATTATCCCTGTTTTAGGCGATATAGCTGAACCCGATACCGACAGAAAAGAGTTAAAAGCTATCTTTCCCAACACCTACGGAAAGCCAGTTATTGGATTTACCGGTGGTATAAATGAAACTATTTCTGAAAAGAGAAATGTGGGTGTTATTTTATCAGGAGGGCAAGCTCCAGGTGGACATAATGTAATTGCAGGTTTATTTGATGCAATTAAAAATGCTAATTCGGAATCAAAGCTTTTTGGGTTCCGTGGCGGACCTTCCGGCATTCTTGAAAATGATGCTGCAGAAATTACTGCTGAATTTCTTGATCCTTTTAGAAATACCGGCGGTTTTGATATTATTGGTTCAGGAAGAACAAAACTTGAAACAGAGGAACAATTCGCTATATGTGTTGAAGTTTGTAAAAAAAGAGAAATTTCTTCTCTTGTCGTTATCGGCGGAGATGACTCTAATACGAATGCTGTGGTACTAGCTGAGTATTTTGCGGTAAATAAATCAGGAATTTCTGTAGTCGGAGCACCAAAAACAATTGACGGCGACTTGAAAAATGAAGCTATAGAGGTCTCTTTTGGATTTGATACTGCGACTAAAACTTATTCAGAGCTTATTGGGAATATAGCACGAGATGCAAATTCTGCGAAAAAATATTGGCACTTTATTAAACTGATGGGGCGAAGTGCTTCACATATTGCTCTTGAATGTGCACTTCAGACACGACCGAATATTGCATTGATTTCTGAAGAGATAGAAGAGAATCAAACTACGCTTAAAGAGATAGTTGAAGATATTGCAAAAATAGTTGCTGAAAGAAGCAGCCAAGGTAATGACTTTGGTTTGGCTCTTGTACCGGAAGGTCTTATAGAGTTTATTCCTGAGATGAAAATCCTGATTTCAGAATTAAACGATCTTATGGCTGAACACTCTGCTCATTTCAGTACACTGAGCACATTTGAGGCACAATCTGAGTGGGTAAATACCAATCTCACCAAGGATTCTTCATATGCTTTTTCCTCACTCCCCAATAACATTCAGAGACAACTTCTGATGGATAGAGATCCTCATGGAAATGTTCAGGTATCAAGAATTGAAACTGAAAAATTATTAATTGAAATGGTTGAAAATAGACTTAAAGAGTGGAAAAATGATGGAAAATTCAGTGGGAAATTCAGTGCACAGCATCATTTCTTCGGGTATGAAGGAAGATGTGCTTTCCCATCAAATTTTGATGCAGATTACTGTTACTCTTTGGGATATAACGCTTTTATGCTTATAGCTTCAGGAATTACAGGATATATATCCTCCATATCAAATCTTTCCGCACCTGCAGAGGAGTGGAAGGCCGGAGGAATACCGGTGACAATGATGATGAATCTTGAGCAGCGGCATGGAAGTATGAAACCAGTTATCAGGAAAGCTCTGGTTGAACTTGACGGAAAACCTTTCAAAGAGTTTGCCGAAAACAGAAAAACCTGGGCATTGGAAACCAGTTATACCTTTCCCGGAGCAATACAATATTATGGTCCCATAGAAGTTTGTGACCAACCAACTATTACTCTATCGCTAGAACAGCAGGGAAAATAATCCAATGACACTTGCGAACCGAATTGGGAATGTTATCATAAAAGGTCTTATGCGTATGTCCTGCAAACTTGATATAAAAGAGCTTCAGAAGGTACCGAAGAGTGGCCCCATGATAGTATTGGCAAATCATATATCTTTTATGGAAGCCCCCATATTGTACCTTTTTATGCAGCCCCGAAGAACTATTGCATTAGGAAAAGCTGAATTATGGAATTCTACTGCTACAAGAACTTTGATGAACTGGTGGGAATGCATTCCGGTCAGACGTGGAGAAATAGACATGAAATCCATTAAAGAGTGCTTCTCAGTACTTGATAAGGGTGATTTTCTTTGTATTGCTCCGGAAGGAACCAGAAGCCCTGAGGGGACACTAAACCGCGGCCAGGCAGGAACCTCTTTTATCGCAATTAAACAACAGGTTCCCATGCTTCCGGTAATGCATATTGGATTGGAAAATTTCTCAAAAAATATTAAGAAACTAAAGCGTACTCCTGTTAAAATACGTGTAGGAAAACCTTTTACCCTTGTTTTGGAAAAAAAACGGTTTAATAGTGATGAACGTCAGGAAATTACTGATGAGATCATGCGCAGAATGGCAGTACTTCTACCAGTGGAAAACCAAGGGTACTACTCTAACACCCTTCATCTTCCCTGGAAATATACAAAGGAACAGGAATACGTATAAATTTGGCTTAAAATAGATCCAGAAAAAACGAGGAGCTGCCCGGAATTTTCATTCAGGAACAGCTCCTTGTCTTCGTATAGCTAATATTTTACCATCGACCTACAGCCGAGCAGTAAAAATTTGCCTAATTTCATTAACTGACAGATTAACTGGTGTTTTTTTCAAATCAGTTTTTTCTGCTAGTATCAAAAGTTCTTCTTTAGTAAAACCATAAACCCGTAAACAGGGCAATTTCAGAACCTCCTGCCAACTAAACAATGTATCAAGTAATAAGGTTACACCGTATTTGACGTTTTTATATTTTTTGTCAATGTTAAGTAAATATCCAGCCTTACTATACTTCAACAATGCCGGGTTATTTTCATCAAAGTCTCCAATCAGCCTATCTGTTATTGTTTTTGTAGATTCAGCCAGCAGTGTGCCGCAGACAACTCCATGAGGTATAGGCCGAATACAGCCAAGTACCCCGGCTGCACCATGAATAACCCCTAGATTGGCATTTGCAAGGGTTATTCCTGAAAGATATGCCGCATAAGCCATTTCACTTCTGGCTTGAATATTTTGACCATTTTCACAAACAGGCAGTAAAGATTTCCCAACACGAATAAGTCCATCTTCTGCCAGGGCATCAGTAAAAGGGTTGCTAAGGGTAGAAACATACGATTCAAGCAGTTGGGTAACAGCATCCAGCCCTGAAGAAGCCGTTATCTCTTGTGGACAGGTTTGTATAAGGTTTGCATCAAGAATGGCAAGGTCCGGAACATAATTATCATGTCTAAGGGATTTTTTAAATCCTCCATCCCCCTCTCTCACCCGGCTTATTACCGCATTTTTTGTTGCCTCTGAGCCTGTTCCGGAAGTAGTTGGTATCGTAACAAGACCCAATCTCTCTGCTTCAGGATTTTTCGTGCCAACTCCTTCAAGATAGTCATACACACTTACAGATTCTGTTGATCCTGCACCTGCTCTGCGAACTACCGGGATCATGGCTGCAACAGCTTTCGCTGTATCCATAACACTCCCGCCTCCAATTCCTATTACACAGTCAAAAGGTTCGAAAGCAGCTGAGTATGTGATTGAATCAATTAATTCCGGAGAAGGTTCACCGGAGATAATAAATCTTTTATAGGTAATTCCCTGTGTACTCAAAAGATCAAATAACTCATCTCTGAAAAGAGAGTTATCAAACGATTTTCCGCCTGTACAGAGTATTACTGATATAAATCTACGGCCAATGAGCCATTCCGTCACTCTTTTTAAAGATCCTGGTCCCTGAATCAGTTGTGGAATTGCTGCGATAGACATCGCTTTTAAAGGTGAAAATGTTGTTGTATGTGAAATCATAAATTATAAAACCACACCTTCTATTTTTCGATCATCAGGATCTCTGTTCTGCCGAAAAAGAGTGGCAATATTGCCGATAAGCGAGATTAAATCTGCATCTACTGCTTCAATAAGCAGCATGGTTAATTCCTTTTTAGAGGATTTAAAATCAATAAATTTAATTTTAATAAGCTCGTGAGAGGTAAGAGCCTGATTTACAGCTTCCTCAACACTGGCATTAATTCCGTTTTTTCCTACCATTACGACAGGTTTCAGCTCATGTGCGAGCTTTCGGAGATAATTTCTTGTTGAACTAATCATCTATTTATCACTATATTCCTTTATGACTTCAAATCTTTTTATTTTCTTGGTAGAAGTCATTGGCATTGGTTTATCTACAACCGTTACCTGTGTTATATGTTTATACCCAGTCATCCGACGATTAACTTCGTATACAATCCCATCCATTCTCTTCTGAATTACTTCTGCAGCACCGGCTTCATCAGTATTCTCTTTTACTTTATTCACATAAGTTTCTGTTGGAAAAATCATTGCCCGAATTCCTTCAGACTTTGTTTTTTTATCAATCAGATATCCGATAACCAAAATTTGTTCAATTTCATCGAACAACTGGAATTCATCCTCAATTTCTTCAGGAAAAACATTTTTTCCACCCTCGGTTACAATTAAGGACTTTGTACGCCCGGTAAGATATACATAATTTTCACTATCTATAAAACCGGCATCACCAGTCATTAACCATCCATCCTCGGTAAAAATAGCATCAGTAGCTTCCTTGTTTTTATAGTACCCCTGCATAACCATAGGTCCTTTTACCAGGATTTCTCCAATCCCCTTCTCATCAGGATTAAGAAGCTTCATAGTTGTCTGTGGAAGAATTTTACCTACAGACGCTTCCTTATATGCATAAATCGGGTTCAATGTAATAATTGGGGAAGTTTCAGTCAACCCGTATCCCTGCACAAAATCAATTCCCAATTGATTAAAAAGTTTGAAAGTGGATGCGGGAAGAGGGCCGCCTCCGCTAATACAAATCCTGTTTGTATCGAGTGACAATTTGGCCAAAAGGCCTCCAAACATTTTTTTTCCGGGGTTCACCCCAAAAAATTTTTTAATAAATCCGCTTATAGACATAAGAAAACGGATAATCCCATATATCACAATACCTTTCTCTTTAATACCGTTCAGCAACCCTTTCAGTAGTTTATTAAAAAGCATTGGGACACCAAGAAACATGGTTACCTTAGCCTGTTTTAATTCCAGAAGTATCTGCTTTACAATTAATTTTTTCCCGAAAACAATTTCAGCTCCAACTGAAAGTGCTTCAAAAAATACTGCCAGCATAGTGTAAGAGTGATGAATGGGAAGCAGTGCATAAAAAACATCGCTGGGATAGAGGTTCATAAGCCCCTGCCCGAGAAAACAGTCTGCTACCATATTCCGGTGAGTAAGCATAACTCCTTTTGGATTTCCTGTTGTTCCCGATGTAAACAGAATTACAGCAAACTCCTCCTCTTTGGGCATCTTCCGATCAACAAATTCAGGTTCCTGAATATTGAGTATATAATTATCCTTTGCGGGAGAAAGTGAAATTTTTTCAGTCAGTCCAGCTTTCCCATCAGCATCCTGAAGATCAAACCTTTCCTCATCAACAAAAAGGATTGATACACCAGAAAACTTCATTAAGCTATCTATTTCCTCAACTTTTAACTGGTAGTCCAGAGGAATTACTATTCCCCCCGCATAGAGTATTGCAAGATATGCAATCGCCCATTCGGGGCTATTCTTCCCTGTGACAGCTACCTTGTCTCCGTGCTTTAGCCCTTTTTTTACCAGATAATTAGAAACTTCAATGATTTTCTGCTGTGCCTCTTTATAGGTAAAGAACAGCTCTTCGGGTGAATAAGCAGTAAAACATTTATTATCAGGATATTCTGATACTGTAATATTAAACATCTCTGTAATAGTAGGCCATTCCCCCTGAAAATACTCTTCCTTATATTTCTGCAGCTTTAACCAGGGTTTATCATTATGCTTTACTTTCATAATCCGCTCCTTTTTTAAACATTCATTAATCAATCTTTTCATAACATCAAGCAATTTCTTTAATTACCATAATAATAATGGCCTCTATCAGCATATATAACTCTACTTTATATTGAGTTGGTTCGCAAGAGAAATTGTTCAGCATATGATAAAGGTTGTACAGATTCTCTCGTACCAAAGCCCCCAAAAAGCTCTGTCATGGAAATATCAACCTCCGGATACCCATAATGTAAGGCCGGGTCAATAAGTACCCGCTCACCGCTCTTTGAATTAAAAGATTGCTGTCTACAGATCAACGGATCGGGAACATCACAACTTTTTGCCGATCCTCTCGCTTGTTTGAGAATAAACTGATTTTTGAAATAATCCAGATTGACCAGAAAGGCCAGTTTATACTAAAGTACGGCTAATGAAATTTACAAATGTCGATACTGCTTTTACCTATTTTGAATCATTCACTAATCTCGCTAAAAAAACACACTATACCGTAAGAATGTACCGGCTCGATAGGATGGTTGCATTACTTGATCATTTTCAACATCCCGAGCACAGTTTTAAAGCAATACATATTGCAGGATCAAAAGGAAAAGGATCAACAGGTGTTTTCATCAGTGCAGGACTCTCTGCCAAAGGCTATAGAACAGGACTGTATGTATCACCCCATGTAAGTACCTACCGTGAACGTTTCACTGTCGACGGTCAGTTTGTTTCCGATGAAATACTGGTTAAAACAATAAATTATATGATAGAACATCTGGAAACGTTCACCTTCTCCGAGGAAAAAGGTTACATTAACCCTACTACTTTTGAACTGCTGACCCTTCTCTCATTTTTATTATTTAAAGAGTCTCATTGTGACTGGGCAGTAATTGAAACCGGGTTGGGCGGAAGACTGGATGCTACCAATATTATTCAGCCAAAACTCTCTGTGATTACCTCTATTGAGCTGGAGCATACCGCAATCCTTGGTAATACTATTGAGAAAATTGCCGGAGAAAAAGCAGGTATTATAAAGTACCGGACTCCTGTTGTAATAGGAAATCTAAAAAATGGTGCTGAGAATATTATCAAACAGATAGCTAAAGATTTAGATGCCGATATACACTCCCTTAAGGATGAACTAGATTCAATATCTACAAAAACTCTCTTTAATGGTGAAATATGCACTATCTCATGGAAGCATAAAAAACCTTTACAGCTTTCACTACAATTACGCGGCAATTTTCAAGCTGAGAATGCAGCCCTTGCTCTTCTCTCTCTTGAAGCAGTAGGAGAATACGCCGACAACATAACAGTAAAAGCACTTGAAAAAGCATTTATACCAGGCAGGATGGAGCTTCTGCAGAAAAATCCCCCTGTTTTTATCGATGGAGCACATACTGAGCAGTCAATTATTAAACTATATGATTCATTTAGACAAATATTCCCCAACAAAGAGGGACTGCTTATATTTGGTGCGGTTCTCGGGAAAAACCACGAACTTATGGCGGATTACTCAATCAGATGCTTTAAAAAAATAATAATTTCGACACCCGGCAACTTTAAAGAGAGTGATCCGGATGCTCTATATGCACTCTTTCTCAGAAAAAAAAGTGAACTAAATCTGGATTGTAATATTACCTTGGTAAAAGAACCTGCAGCTGCACTTACTCTTGCACTGAAAGAAAATTCAGACTCAAAACTCAATAATACACCGATTCTTGTTTCAGGTTCTTTTTATATGGCTGCAGAAATACGGGGCTTGTATCGGGAACTGTAGAACTAACCGTTTTTTATAACAATAACAACATAAGATTATTCAATATAGAATGAAAATATAATTTTTTTGCAACATTCTGCAACTTTAGATTTGACCGTTTCATGAACTTAAGGTACTATAAGTTTCCGAAATGTTTTGGTAAAAAATAGTATCGGTTCTGCTTTTACAGCTATCTTTTTATTAATTCTTCTCTATATAGGAGGTCGTATGACTACAAGTGAACTTAAAAAAATGGATCGGGCACATGTAATCTATTCCTGGAAAGCCCAGGGTTCAGTTAACCCTATTATGATGGATAGGGCTGATGGTATCTACCAATGGGATACAGATGGAAAAAGGTATATCGATTTCTGCTCAGGCTTATTGAACATAAATATTGGCCACAGCAATAAACATGTTCTTGACGCAATGAAAAAGCAGATGGATAAGCTATGCTATGTGGGGACGATGTTCGGCACCGAACCAAAAGCAAAATTAGCAAAAATGATTTCCGAAGTAACTCCCGGCGATCTGGATTATACTTTTTTTGCCAATGGCGGGGCTGAGGCCATTGAAAATGCTATTAAAGCGGTAAGGCTTGCGACAGGAAGACATAAAATATACTCAAGATGGAGAAGCTATCATGGGGCTACTGCTGGTGCCATAACCCTTACCGGAGATCCACGAAGATGGGCTGCTGAACCGGGAATACCCGGAGTCGTTAAATTTTTTGGCCCCTATCCGTATCATGATCCATTTGGTTCAACCTCTGAAGAAGAGTGCGGCAGAAGAAGTCTTGAGGTATTAAAGACTCAGATTATGCTGGATGGTCCGCATACTATTGCCGCTATATTCATGGAACCAATTGTGGGAACAAATGGTATAATTATTCCTACAAAAGAGTATATGCAGGGAGTTCGTCAGCTCTGTGATGAAAATGGAATAATGCTCGTTATCGATGAGACAATGAGTGGCTGGGGTCGTGCAGGAAAATGGTTTGCTATCGAGAACTTCGATGTAATACCTGATATTATCACCACTGCCAAAGGCCTTACTTCTGGATATGTACAGTTAGGGGCAATGATATGGAATAAAAAACTCTGGGATCATTTTTATGACCACCCATTTGTCGGAGGCCTGACCTATGGCGGACATGCTCTTGCCTGTGCAACCGGTATAGCAAATATTGAGGTTTACAAAAAGGAAAACCTGATCGAGAAATCGGCAGTTAACGGTGAATATTTGAATAAAAAACTTCTCGAACTTAAAGAGAAACACCCATCGATAGGTGATGTTCGATGCAAGGGTCTTTGGTCTTGTTTGGAACTTACTTCAAACCAGGAAACAAGAGCTCCTCTGGCAGGATTTAGTGACTCCATACAGAATGTATCCGGACTAATTATAAAAAGGCTTGCAGAGTTGGGACTCACCCTCTTTGCTAAGTGGGATTTTATTTTTATTGCTCCTCCGCTTATTATTACCCAGGAGCAAATTGATGAAGCAATTGAAAAATTAGATGATGCGCTTCTTATTACCGATGCGCTAATAAAAAAATAAAGGAAAAACAGATGGCAGATAATTTACAGGAAATGTTAAAGAAAGCACGTGCAGCTCAAAAAGTTGTTGAATACTGGTCACAGGAACAGGTTGATGAAATGGTTGCTGCTGCGGGTTGGGAAGTGTATAAGAAAGAGAATGCAGCAGCCTGTGCCAAGCTTGCAACTGAAGAGACCGGTATGGGGATCTATGAGAATAAACTGCTGAAGCACATAAAGAAAACTCTTGGGACTCTCAGGGATCTGGATGGAGTAAAAACGGTTGGTGTTATTGAAGAAGATAAAGAGAAAGGGCTCATCAGAATTGCAAAACCTGTAGGCGTTATAGGTGCATTGACACCCTGTACAAATCCTACATCTACTCCTCCGGGAAATGGGCTGCCCATTCTCAAGACCAGAAATGCAGTTATTTTTGCACCGCATCCTCGTTCAAAAAGATGTACAGCTCTAGCCTGTGAGTTTATGCGTAAAGGGCTTGAAAAAGTTGGAGCTCCTGTCGATCTCATTCAGTGCATAACAGAACCTTCTGTTGAGCTCACACAGGAACTAATGAAAGAGGTGGATCTCATAGTAGCAACCGGTGGTGCCGGTATGGTTAAAGCCGCTTACTCAGCAGGAAAACCAGCCTATGGTGTAGGAGCTGGAAATGCAGTCATGATAGTTGATGAAACAGCAGATCTTGCTGATGCCGCAAAAAAAATATATTTAGGAAAAACATTCGACAATGCTACTTCCTGTTCTTCAGAAAATTCTGTAGTAATCCAAAAAACTGTATGGGATGAAGTTATTGAAAACCTTAAATCTCATGGCGGATATCTTTGTAATGCTGATGAAAAAGAGAAGCTTCGTGCTGCAATGTGGCCTGATGGTGTTCATCTAAATAAAGATATTGTTGCTCAGGATGCACTGAAAATTGCTGGTATAGCTGAGCTTGATGTTCCTGAATCAACAACTATACTGATGGTTTTAGGAGAAAAGATTGGTCCTGAAGATATGTTCTCCTCGGAAAAACTTTCACCGGTCATGACCCTATGGCAATTTGATGAATTTCCTGAAGCAATTGAGTATGTTGAGAAGATTACCGAATTTTGCGGATATGGACACTCCTGCGGAATACACACCACAAGTGACGAACGAATGCTGGAGCTTGCAAACAAGGTAAAGGTTAGTAGAATCATGGTTCGACAACCTCAAAGTTATGGCAATAGCGGTAACTATGACAATGGAATGCCATTTTCAATGACGCTTGGCTGCGGTTCATGGGGCGGAAATATCACTTCAGAAAATATTACCTGGAAACATTTCCTCAATAATACTTGGGTCTCACAACCCATTGAACCAGTGGTACCCAATGAAGACAAATTGTTCGGAGCACACTGGGAAAAATACGGTCAATGAGTGAAATGAAAAAGTAAGAAACTTTTTCATTTCACTTTTTAAGTTTTTGGTATATTTATTGACATGTTAGCTATTGTAGTTTAGGGTTTCACAAATGAATATAATAATTCTTGGATCCGGAAAAGTTGGATTTCATCTTGCCAGACAACTAATCAATGAAGATAAACAAGTAACAATCATAGAAAAAAATCCTCTTCGTGCAAAACAGGTTAGTAATCAACTGGATTGCATGGTAATTAATGATGAAGGAAATAATCTTGATGTTCTTTATCAGGCAGGACTTGAAAAAGCAGACTTTTTTATTAGTGTTACAGAATCTGATGAATTAAATATGATCGCCTGCGGCCTGGCTGCTTCAAATGCAAAGAATATATTTACTATAGCCAGAGTTCGAAATATAGATTACAGCCACAATCAATTAAGCTCAAATACGGTATTCGGAATCAATCATATTATCAATCCTGAGATTGAGGCAGCAAAAATCATTGCAATGTCTGTCGAACATGGTGCAATTAGTAATGTTATGTTATTCGACAATACAGATTTACAGATGAGAAACCTCACTATACCAACTGGTTCTGATCTTATCGGCAAAAACCTTCATCAGGTAAATGAAGCAATTGAAGCCACATTTCTGGTTCCAATTTTATTACGTGAAGATACACATCTTATACCCTCCGGCGACACGGTGTTCGAGGGAAATGAACTGTTATATGTAATTGCTACTGAAGAGGACTTTAAAGTAATTTTGAAATTTTTTAACAAACCGATAATTTCGTTAAAAGATGTTGCAATAATAGGTTGTGGAAAGCTTGGCTGCTATGTTGCTGATTATCTGGGATATTATAAAGAAGAAGAGACAAAGTTTATTGGGAGAATAATGAAACGATTCTCCAAAGATCGGGTTAAGAAACTGCACCTTATTGATAGTGACTATGAGAGGTGTCAATATTTAACCGAGCATTATCCCCAGGCAATGGTAACTCATGCAGATATTACACAGGAAGAAATCTGGGAAGAAAAACTGCTGAAAGATTATGATCTGGTTATTTCTACAACAGGAAACCAGGAACTTAATCTCATTACCGGTATGTATGCAAAGAAAGAGGGTGCTGCCAGAACAATATCACTCGTTGAAACAATAGCATATCGACGAATATCAGAAAGTCTTGGGATAGATGTTTCAGTCAGTATTAATGATGTACTGGTAAATACTATACTAAAAGTAATTCGTAAAGGAAACATTAAAAGTATTTATAATATATCAGGGAGTCCTTTTGAGATAATTGAGTTTGAGATATCTCCGGCGTCACCACTTTGTAATAAATTAATAAAAAATATTAAGTTACCAAAAGAGACTTTAATAATACTGATTTCAAGAGAAGAAATGAACATTATTCCTCGTGGGAATTTAACCATAGAGCCGAAAGATCATATGGTTGTAATTACCAGAAGTGATACTATCAAACGTCTTGAATCAATTTTTGGGGTTTAAAATGCATTTTGCAGTTGTATTTAATATAATATCAATATTAATGCTGGTTATTTCCGGTTTTATGCTGTTTCCTTTGGGTATAGCTTATTTTAATGGTGAAACCAGCTATGCCGCTGCCTTTTTACATACTATTATAATAGTTACGGCTGTCGGGCTTGTTGTATACTTAATAACCAAAAAAATTAAAAGTAAACAGTTTTCAGCTAAAGATGGTTTTTTGATGGTAACAATCAGCTGGGTTATAGCTTCGGCTGCCGGAGCATTACCATTCTTTCTTTCTGGAGTAATCCCGTCCTATACCGAAGCCTATTTTGAAACAATGTCCGGTTTTACTACCACTGGAGCTTCAATATTAACGGAAATCCAAAGTTTACCTAAATCTATCCTTTTTTGGCGGTCACTCACTCACTGGCTGGGTGGTATGGGATTTGTAGTACTGACCGTAGCCATTATCCCACTGCTTGGTGTGGGCGGCGTAAAAATGGTCAGTGCAGAATCACCCGGTCCTACTATAGATAAAATATCTCCCAAAATAACCTATATGGCAAAAATGTTATGGATTATCTATATAGGATTAACTGTTTTGGAAACAATTTTGCTTATGTTTGGAGGTATGGATTTATTTGATTCTCTTACCCATACTTTTGGAACCCTGGCTACAGGTGGTTTTTCTCCAAAGAATGCCAGTGTCGGGTACTACAATTCTGCGTATATAGATATTGTAGTAACAGTATTTATGATTTTGGCCGGTTTGAACTTTGGGTTGTATTACCGAATGCTTATCGGTAATTTTACTGAGTTGAAGAAAAACACCGAGTTAAAAGCATATTTATTGATATTTGCTGTCGCATCTGTTTTAGCGGCCATTCCACTCATGGGAAAAGTATACTCAGGATTTGGCGAAAGTCTGCGCTATTCATCTTTTCAGGTTGCTTCTGTTCTAACCACTACAGGTTTTGCAACCGCGGATTTTGATTTATGGCCTGCTTTTTCAAAATATATCTTATTTGCTTTAATGTTTATCGGCGGCTGCTCAGGATCTACCGGCGGCGGTATAAAAGTTGTTCGTATTGTAACTCTTTTCAAACAGGCAGTAACCGAGATGAAACAACAGGCAAATCCCCGCGGCGTGTTCAGTACCCGTATGAATGGTGTTCCTATTAGAAAGGATTTTGTTTTTACTATTGTAGGATTTATTTTTTTGTACTTAATGTTTTTATTACTAACTACTGCAGTAGTTGCAACTGCACCCGGCGGATATGATCTTGAAACAAGTTTTTCTACTGCACTGGTAACAGTTGGCAATATCGGTCCGGGATTCTCTTTAGTTGGGCCAACTATGAATTATGCTTTTTTCCCAGCCTATGTTAAATGGTTTTTAAGCTTTGCCATGATGGCCGGGCGTCTTGAAATTTATACCGTACTCATACTTTTCACACCCTATTTCTGGCGCCGTAAGTAAAAATACCCCTATAAAGCAATTCAAATTACTCATCCAGGGGTACTTTTTAAAAAAGCAGGTTTACATTCAGAATGGTTTAAACGGTATACGTTTTACAAACTTCCCCCATCCTGGCTCACCGGTAAAATCAACCTGATCTCCCGCCCACTGAGCAACCAGCTTGCCTCTGGAAAATACTTTATAAGGCATACCGATAATTTCATAACCCTCATAGGGAGTATAATCAACATTCATGTGCAGTTTATCGATGGTAACCGTAAATTCCTGATCAGGATCAAAGACAACTATATCTGCATCTTTTCCTACAGTTATTGAGCCTTTTTTGTCCATACCAAACATTCTGGCTGTAGCCGTTGAGAGCACATCCACCATTTTTTCTAATGATATCTTACCTTTCTTCACACCCTCTGAATGTATAAGGGGCAATAAGGTTTCTATCCCCGGTGCCCCATTAGGAATTTTCCTGTAATCATCTTTACCAAATTTATCCTTAATTCCGTCAAAGAAGAAAGGGCAGTGATCAGTTGCAATGGTTCTAACATCTCCGCTGTTAATTCCATCCCAGAGAGCAACATTACTCTCTTCCGTTCTCAAAGGTGGTGACATTACATATTTTGCACCCTCAAAACCAGGCAGTTTGTATTTATCATCCGTTAGCAGCAAATACTGGGGACAGGTTTCAGCGTAGATATTAAGTCCCTTTATTCTGGCTTCCTGGATTTGCCGAAGGCCTTCCTTTGTGGATAGATGTACTACATACAGACTGGAACCGGTTAATTCAACCATTTTACATGCCCTGAATACTGCTTCCTCTTCTGCAAGATTTGGACGGCTTAGCGCGTGATGATAAATATCAAGGGTATTTTCTTTCTCAAAAACCTTATTAAGATATTGAATCATATATACATTTTCAGCATGCACCTGAACTAGTCCACCATGTTTTTTGGTCTCTTCCATCATTTTTAACATAGTTTCGTCATCAACTCTGAAGTCGTAGACCATAAAAACCTTAAAACTTGGCGTACCATACTCATGTATCGCTTTCTCAACTTCCGCAATAACTTCAGGAGTAGGATCCATAATTCCCGGATGCTGTGAAAAGTCTATAGCTGCTTTTCCCTCAGCCCAGCTCTGTTTTCTATCAAGGCATTCTTTAATAGATTCACCTTTAAACTGCAGAGCAAAATCAATTAACGAGGTGACTCCTCCACAGGCTGCGGCAATAGTTCCTGTCTCATAATCATCAGTTGCAGCAGTTCCCATAAAAGGCATTGCAATATGGGTATGTGGATCAATTGCACCAGGTAAAATATATTTTCCGGATGCATCGACAATTTCATCAGCTTTCATGGTAAGATTTTTACCTATTACCTGAATTGTACCTTCTTCAACATAGACGTCTCCAACAGTAGATCCTGTTGAAGTAACAATTAAGCCATTTTTAATTAGTAAAGACATAACTTTCTCTCCTCCTATTACTTATTATGGTCGGTTATATTCGCCAACTTTCAGCCTGCGTGCATTAGGTGCATCTTCTGTAAAGACAGATTTGCTGCCCTTACCTAGTTGACTCTGATCTTTAAAAAGAATCTTTCCGGGAGTAATGCAATCCCATACTGGGCACACAAGAAGACAGAGCTGGCAGCCCACACATTTATCTTCCAGTATTTCCGGCCTTCTCTCCTCCTCATTCCAGCTAATTGCCTGGTGTGCACCATCAAAGCAGGAAATATAGCATCGTCCGCAACCAATACAGGTATCATAATTTATTTTCGGTTGAACTTTGAAGTCTCTTTCAATCTCTTCAGCGGGGATAATATTTTTCAATGCAATCCCTACAAGTTCCCGAAGAGAATTAAACCCTTTTTCAGCAAGATAAAGAGAGAGCCCGCTTATCATATCTTCTACAATTCTATACCCATACTGCATAACAGAGGTAGTAAACTGAAGATTTTCTGCTCCCAACATAATGAACTCTGCCGCATCTTCCCATGTCTCAATTCCACCCATAGCACTGATTGGAACATCAGCTAATTCAGGATCCTGTTTCATTTGTGCAACAAACCGCAGAGCAATCGGTTTTACGGCCTTCCCTGAATATCCAGATATAGAAGATTTCCCATTTACTACTGGTAAACAGGTGAATTTATCAAAATCAATATTAGTAATTGATTTAATGGTGTTTATTGCAGCAATGCCATGTGCACCGGCATTCATGGCAACTTTTGCCGGCTCTTCCATCTTTTCAATATTCGGAGTCATTTTCGCGAGGACAGGAAGATGTGTACCTTTGACTACAGCTTTTGTAAAGCTCTCTATAAGATCCGGGCTTGCCCCAACATCTGAACCCATCCCTTCTGATGTCATCTGAGGACATGAAAAGTTACATTCAATCATATCCACACCACAGGCAGTTACATCTCTTGCAAGTTTCGTCCAGTCATCTTCATCCATGCCCATAATTGAGGCAATAAGAACCTTATTGGGAAATTCTTGTTTCAGACGCTTTAAAGCTTCAAGATTTTCCTCAAGCGGTTTATCAGAAGTTTGTTCCATATTTTTGAAGCCCACAAAAGGGAGTCCCTCTTTTCGGGTTGCATCAAATCTTGGGGAGCACTCATCCGGCAGATCAGTAGTTATTGTTTTGAAAACAATTCCACCGCCGCCGGCTTCTAAAAATTTAACACACTGGTCATACCCGCTGCTGACAGGCGATGAAGAGAGAAAAAATGGATTCTCACACTTTACACCTAAAAAATCAATTGAAAGATCTGTATGTTTAGCCATATTAGTTTCCTCCCCTTTCCTCAAGATATTTTTTAATACTTGCTGCTGCTTTTTTACCTGCCGCAACAGCATGTACTACTGTTTTATTGGAATTGAAATCAATATCACCGGCAACAAATATATCGTCAGCACTGGTATTACCACTTCCGTCACTCATAATGTAAAATTTATCATCAAAAGAAATTTCAGGAAGTATTGAACTCAAATCCTGCGGTCTTTGTCCGATAGCGTATATTGCCATATCAGCCTGGACTTCGATAGAGGAGTTATCTCTTGATCCAGCACCTCTTACTGATTTCACCTTCCCCTCTTCACCAACAAATTCTACCGGGGTAAAGGTAAAAAGGAAATTGATACCAAGTGACTCACAGTAGAGCAATTCAGCCCTGTTCGCAGGAGCTTCTTCTCTGGTTCTTCGATACATTATAGTTACTTTTTCAGCACCAAGCAGTCTTGCTGTTATTGCACAGTCCATCGCAACATCACCGCAGCCTATTACCACAACATATTTACCAGGATGTATGTTTCCTTTTGTTGTTTTTGCTTTAGAAAGGTATTCCATTGCCGTGGTAATTCCCTGCAAATCTTTTCCGGGAATATCAAGTTTAATTGATTTCTGCATTCCGGCACCTGCCAGGATTGCTTTAAATCCTTGTTTCCGCAAATCATCAAGTGAAATATCTCTACCTACCCGGGTATTGCAAACAAATTCAACACCCAGACTCCGGACATAGTCAATCTCTTCATCTACGACATACTGGGGAAGTCGTGCAGGTACTATTCCATAAGTTAATACTCCGCCTGGTTTTTCCCTCTCTTCAAAAATAGTTACCGGATAGCCTTCCTTGGCGAGTGCTGCCGCTGCTGCAAGAGAGGCTGGCCCGCCTCCAATCATAGCAACTTTATCTTTAGTGAGTTCTGCCGGTTCAAGAACCTGAAAACCCGTTGCCTTTTCGTAATCAGTGGCAAAGCGCTGAAGTCTGCCAATTTGTATTGGTTTATCAATACCAGTTTTCACACAGGCGCCTTCACAGGTCTTCTCAAAGGGACAAACACGACCGCAGATTCCACCAAGAATATTATTTTCACGGATAATTTCTGCTGCTCCCTTAAAATTTCTAAACCGTATAGCCCTGATAAAATCTCCAGGGTTCGTATCTGCCGGACAGGCAGTACTGCAGGGTGCATCATGACAAAGCAAACATCGGGATGCCTCTTCCATTGCAGTAAATGGGGTAAATGGAGATATTGTTTCTTCAAGATAGCCTTGATCAGGTTTAAGAGAGATACCCTCTTTTACCTCAATCTTCCTGCTCGTGTTTAATTGATTCACAACTAACTTCCTCCTTGATAATCGTAAAGTTCATACTACATTGAATATGGTTTCTAGTCAAATCATAACCATTTTTTCTGGTATTTTCTGGTATTTCATAGCATCATACTGCTATAATCAATATAATGAGAATCGCAGTCGCAGTACCATCAATCACTGATTTTTATTTTTCACATCCTCGGGCTGCAGCACTGGGAGCCGCAGCTGTTGTTCGTGCTTTACAGCTTGCCGGACACAAAACTAATTTATTTAATTTTATGATTATGGGTAAAAAATCTTACAAAGTGCCTCTACCGGAAAAACTCTCATATCTTTCAGAAATTATAACAAGGAATGAGTTTGGACCGACAGCTTTTTTCACCAATTACAGGCGTATGGGTCCAGATCCTATTGTATGTGCTGAGCAAATTGTATCAACAAAACCTGATGCTGTATGGATTTCATGTTTTGCATTTGCTTACAGCGACGATGCTATACTACTGGCTGAGGCAATAAGAAAAATTGACAGCTCCATATACATCACTATCGGCGGCGGGGGTCCATCAGCCCTTCCCTCCTATTTCCTTAGGAATGATTCTATAGGTACTGTATGTATTGGTGAAGTTGAGCCTGAAATCGAGAATCTTCTTATGCAAACGAGCAGATCAAGTGATACTTTTACTTCAGAAGAGACCATGATTTTTGTCCCGGTTATGATGCCTCCGCATAGGGGTACAGTACGTATATCCCTATCTTTAACGCGTGGATGTCCAAAACATTGTGCATTCTGCTCCAACTTTCTTACTCAAGGAAGAAAATTCCGCTGTACTCCTCTTAAAAAAGTTCGTGAAGAGATCAACCAACTAGTGATTGACTCAACAACTGCTCACTTCATACATTTTGCATTTGAGGATGATAATATCCTTCTTGATACAGAATATTTTTATGCTGTCCTGGGCTTTATACAGAAAAAATTTCCCGGTGCAACCTTTTCGGCTGAAAATGGATTAGACTACCTTCTTCTTACTGAAGAGGTTATAGACCGGTTAATAGATTTCGGCATAACCCAGTTTAATCTTTCGGCCGGTTCAATGGACAGCAGGACGCTTGAAACTCAGGGGAGAGTTCATAATTTCAATCAGCTTACAAAAGTCCTCTCATATATCCAGAGGAAAGGGATAAAAACAATACTCTACTTTATCTGCGGATTATCAGAGGATACTCCTGAATCTATTGTCACTACACTTCTTGAATTGAGCAAACTGCCGGTTGAGGTTGGAATATCTCCTTTTTATGCCGTACCTGGATTACCAGGATTTGAGGAAAAAGAACTATTCCTAAACAATCCTGCATATCTGTGTAAGGGTTCATCGCTTTTTCCCTGGAACAAATCACTTACAACCAGACAAATGATGACAGCTTTCAGGCTTGCAAGGCTGGTTAATCTCTGCAGACATCCTAACCAGGATCAGGAATTATTGGATATGTGTTTTCAATCCGGGATAGTGTTTACAAGAGTACGTGGAAAGATCCAAAATAAACTGGTACCGGTAGAATCCTGTGATTCTGCTATGGTAAATCGGTTTTTTCAAAATTATTAATTTTGAGATTGGCTCAGGATACTAAGATATGGCAGAATATATAGCTTCCAATGCAGCCTTGTAATCTGTCTCATCCACACCTATTATACAGGTAATTAACGAACCGCCGTAGTTTAGGTAACGTGCAGCAATACCTGCTGTGGAGACTGCTGAACTTACCTTTGCAATAATTCCTTTCGAATCATAAAGTCCTTCTCCCACAACTCCAATCATGGCAATTCTGGTATCTAATGAAATCTCGTCAGGTTCCAACTCTGTAAGGATTCTGGTAAGAATTTCTTCTTTATAATCAGCTAATGTGTTGTTAAAGAATAAAGAAATTGAGTCAAATCCAACTGATGAAAATTCAGGGATTATTCCATAAACTTTTAAAATCGTTTTAACTTTAAGAATAAAATTTGGACTTTTTTGTAAAAAAAGCTTTTTCACAAAGAGTCGGGTATAACCAATTTTCCCAGACACTCCGATTATTGGCTGGGATTGATCATCTCTATGTAGAACTATTCTTGTTCCACGATCTTCTGGTTTATTAGTATTCTTGATTTGTATCGGTATTGCAGCATCTCTAACAGGGGCTATTGCTTCCTCATGAAAAACTGCTGCACCTATTGAAGCAAGCTCCCTTGCTTCTTCGTAGGTTATTTCAGCGATTGCTTTTGGCTTATGTACAATTCCGGGATCTGCCATAAGAATTCCTGATACATCGGTCCAGTTCTCATAAAGTTCTGCATTACAGGCCCTTGAAACTATAGCACCTGTTATATCAGACCCGCCGCGTGTAAAAGTCTTAACATATCCATCTTTGGTAGAACCGTAAAATCCGGGAATAATATAATTCGAGTCCCCAGATAGTTTTTCAGACATTAATTCATAAGAGGCCGGATCAACACTGCCGTCATCTGCAATTATTATGAGGCCTTCAGTATCCAGAAACTCCCGCCCCATATATTCCGCCAGAATCTTTGCGCATAGATATTCCCCACGGGAGGCAGCATAATCAGCTGATTCACCCTGGGTGATATTATTCTCAATTTGATCCAGCTCATCAGCAAGATTGGATATATGAATACCCAGCTCCTCTCCAATTTCCATATATCTTTTCCGAATGGCCTTAAAAGATTCTGAGAAATTTTTACCTGCAAAAGCCTCTGCATGGCAGGTGTAGAGCATATCGGTTATTTTTATATCGTCAGAATGCCGTTTCCCAGGAGCTGAGACAACAGTTATCTTTCTTTCAGCATCAGATGCCAGAATTGCTGCTACTTTCTTAATCTGATCAGTATCAGCAAGAGAGCTGCCGCCAAATTTACATACAATCATGAATATCTCCCTAAATCAAATTCCGAATATAATTAAGTGGTATTTTAGACTGTACATTCATATTTTTCAATACAGTCAGTAAAGACCGGCGGCAGATCAACTGTTTAGCAACAAATCTTTCAGCACTATTTTAGGAACATGGTGAATATCATTTTCATCCCGATAATAGCGGGTGTCCATACCAGCTGATATCTGATCGATAACTACTTTTTCAGACGGAAAACCCAAAGCAATCGCCAGCGATATATTGTATTGCTGATCCATATTCAGCAGTTTTCGCAGATTTTCTCGTTGTATTGATCCAAACATACATCCGCCAAGACCTCTTTCAGCAGCACCAAGAAGAATTGCATGTGCAGCAATTCCCGAATCGGGTTGAGGATTCTTTGTTATATGTGAATCATAAACAATAATAACATAAGCCGATGGGCGTTCACCTTCCACTGGGCCTTCCCAATCTTTGAGAGCTCCAGCCCAACCAAGTTGACCTGTAATGGTATTACATCGCTCCTTATCATTTACAAGAAAAAACCTGAGCGGTTGCATATTTGCTGTTGAGGGGGAAAGAACAGCAAGCTCTACCAGTTCCAAAAGTGTTTTTCTGCTAATCTCTTCTGATTCATCAAATCTTCTGATTGTTCTGCACTTTTTCATTAAATCATGCAAATCCATATATATTCCTTTTATGAATGATTTAATTGTAGCGTAGCATCTAACTCCAGATTGTGCAATTATATTTGGTAGAGACATAAAATCTCATTTACCTTGGTTCCTCTTGCCTTCACGGGTCACTTCCGGTAATCTCTTCCTATGAATGAACAAAAACGTACATATACCATCGAGGAGCTGGGAAAACGCATCTCCTACTACTCTGAACTCATTACTGCCGAACGGCTGCAGAAAATGAAAAATGTACTGCAAAACAGAACCCGATATATATCTGTTGTACTTGAAAATATTTTTCAGCCGCACAATGCCAGTGCAGTATTGAGAAGCTGTGATGCCTTTGGGATACAGGATGTTCATATAATTGAGAACAGCAATAAATTTTCTTCAAATCCTGCCGTAGATATGGGAACAAGCCAGTGGTTAACCCTTCAGCGTTATCGGAACAATGAAAATAATAGTGTGCAGGCAATTGAATCTCTAAAAAGTCAGGGATATAGAGTTGTTGCAACAACTCCTCATAGTAACGATATCCAGCTTGATGAATTTGATTTATCAAAAGGTAAGGCGGCATTTTTGTTTGGAACAGAGCTGGACGGATTGACTCCGGAAGCTTTAGCAGCAGCAGATGAGTATGTAAAAATACCTATGTATGGTTTTGTGGAAAGCTTTAATATTTCCGTTTGTGCTGCACTCTCTCTGCATCACCTTGTCCTGAATTTACATGCATCTAAACTGAATTGGCAGCTTTCTGAACACGAGCAGATGACTATTCTGCATAAATGGTTAAAAAATAGTATTAAGAAGCCCGAATTACATGAGGAAATTCTCACAGTAATAGGATAGAATTAGCATGATAATAAGAATGTATCAGGAGTTACTATGAAAGATTCAAGAAAAGCAATTTGGGCATGGTCATTTTATGATTGGGCAAACAGCGCATTTGCAACAACGGTAATGGCCGGTTTTTTTCCGGTTTTCTTTAAAGCCTACTGGTCGACAGGGGCAACTGTTCAACAAAGTACATTTTATTTAGGAATGGCAAATTCAATTGCCTCTATTATCGTAGCTGCTCTTGCACCTGTTCTTGGGGCTATTGCTGACAAAGGAAGTATGAAGAAAAAGCTTCTGATTTTCTTTGCTTTTATTGGCTGCACCATGACCGGATCACTCTGGTTTGTCAGAGCTGGATATTGGCAGCTTGCTATACTCTTCTATATAACCGGAACTGTTGGATTTTCCGGTGCTAATATTTTTTACGATTCGCTGCTGCCTGGAGTAGCCTCTGAGAAAAAGATCGACTATGCATCTTCACTGGGTTTTGGATTGGGATATATTGGCGGAGGACTATTATTTCTCATCAATGTAGCAATGTATCTAAAACCGGGTTTATTTGGAATTGCAGACGATGTCACGGCAATCAGAATAGCTTTTCTTAGCGTAGCTATATGGTGGGCAGTTTTTTCCATTCCTATCATGTTATTTGTGAAGGAACCGGATAAAGACAAAGGATTACCTCCGGGGAAAGCAATATCATCTGGATTCAAACAACTGGGTGATACTTTCCGCCAGATCAGGTACTTGAAAGTGGTCAGTTTGTTTCTTTTTGCCTATTGGTTCTATATTGACGGCGTAGATACTATTATTAGAATGGCTGTCGATTATGGAGCCTCACTCGGATTCCCCTCTGAATCACTCATAATTGCACTGCTGATAGTTCAATTTGTCGCCTTCCCTGCTACCCTTCTCTACAACCTACTTGGTAAAAAAACGGGGATAAAAAGGGCATTATTAATTGCAATAGCAGCCTATTCCATTCTAACCATACTTGGCTACTTTATGAAAACTACCACTCATTTCTA